>Ga0209482_1001114_pt1 | contig 19951 bp, 15 predicted proteins | sample CoawatmetaG10DNA_FD_187512 | JGI IMG/M metagenome (GOLD analysis project Ga0209482, IMG submission 187512) | Marine microbial communities from the West Antarctic Peninsula - Coastal water metaG104-DNA (SPAdes) (version 2) | ecosystem: Environmental > Aquatic > Marine > Coastal ...
TGTAACCATTACCAGCACTGATTGCATTTGTAGTAGCAGTCATAGACTCACTACCCCAGTCTGATTTAGCTTTCATTAGCTCAAGATGCTGTGTGTTACGATCAACACAACCTTGGCGATCTGCCGCTAAGTCACCTGCCATTGCATTGCCTGCAATAACGTCTGTGATGAGTGCAATAGAGTGACCCATTGCTGTGAAGTCTTGTGCTAATTCTGCCGCTGTTCTGTCTGTCATGTTCTTTATCCTTCTAGGGTTGTTATGCGAGCTAGTGCCGCATCTAATGATGTTGATAATTCTTGTACTGCTTTGATGCAAAGAGATACCATATTTCCATATGCTAGTGCGTCTGGCTCATTGTCATCGTTGTATTGAACAAACTCTGTTAGACCAGCATCGTGTACTTCTTCTGCAATCAATCCACCAAATACTGTGTCGCCATCATTGTTGCCTTTAAATGTAACAGGACGCAGTGCAAGTAATTTTGTTAAGCCGTGAGTGGCGTCAGTAATAGTGTTTTTGTAGCGGCGAGATGATGTTGACCTAGAAATTGTTCCACTAGAAAGTATATTTACATTTGCGGCAGAAGAAGTTGTGTTGCTATACACTTTAGGCATTTTTGTAGTATTATCTGCAAGTGTATACGAATAATTAATATTACCATCCCCATCCGACAGCACGATGTTGTTGCTTGCAGTGCGGATGTCTAGGCCGCCTTGGTTGCCGTTGTAGCGGCCTAGAACGGTGTTTCTGGTTCCTGACGTTATCGCATTGCCGCTGTCGGCTCCGATAAGGGTATTTTTAGACCCAGTTAATGCTAAGCCAGCCCCTGCCCCAACTACGCAAGACTGTTCAGCCGTTGTAAGGGCTCTTCCCGCATCTTTACCTATCGCTGTATTTTTCGTACCTGTAGTGTTTTCCTTTAAAGCCTCTTTACCAACTGCTGTGTTTTCGTCGCCTGTCGTGTTAGCTGAAAGAGCCGTACGACCAACTGCTGTATTGTCATCTCCAGTGGTGTTTACAATTAGTGTTTGGTATCCACCTACTGCTGTGTTGTTAGTACCTGTAGTATTGTTTCGTAATGACTCCATACCGATTGCACAGTTAAAAGAAGCTGTCGTATTTGAAGTTAAAGAGTTGTACCCAACTGCTGTGTTGAATTGGCCAGTTGTCGTAGCGTCACCCGATAGACCGCCTATAAAGGTATTGAGTGTGCCTGTGGTTACTTGTTGACCTGCCGAATCTCCGACTGCTGTGTTAAAAGAGTTTGTAGATGATGTAAAGTTTTGACTAAATAGCGCACTATAACCGATTGCTATATTTCTACTACCTTTTGTATCAGCACTTAATGCTTGATAACCCACAGCTACGTTTAAGTCAGCATCAGTAAGAGCATCGCCAGCCTGTGAACCTACGATGGTGTTCTGTACACCTGTGGTGACTGCGTTACCTGCTTCAAAACCAACAGCAGTGTTGTGAGTATCAGTAGAGGATGTAAAGTTTTGACTTGCTAGTGCTTGAGTACCAATAGCAGTTGACTTGTTACCTTTTGTGTCAGTGGTTAATGCCCCTCTTCCCACTATCGTGTTAAAATCAGCGTCTGTCAGAGCATCACCTGCTCTACCTCCGATAAGAACATTTTCTGTGCCTGTGGTGAGTGATAGTCCTGCTAAATACCCTATAGCTACAGTTTCTGAATCTGCACCTGCGTTAAGAGCTTTAAGTGCTTGATAACCTACAGCCGTATTTCTGCCGTGGGCATCTTCTGTAGATAGTGCCTCAGAACCAACGGCTACATTGTTAGTACCTGTAGTCAACTCTATACCCGCTTTAAAACCAACTGCTGTGTTGTTACTTGCGGTGGTGGTTTCCATCAGAGCCTTCATACCAACTGCGGTGTTGCTAGCTCCTGTGGTGTTTGATACTAGAGCGTTCATACCAACTGCGGTGTTGTCAGACGCTGTAGTATTTCCATTAAGAGCTTGAAGGCCAACAGCAGTGTTGTTTGCACCAGTGGTGTTAGCCGAAAGAGCAGTTTTTCCGACTGCCGAGTTTCCTGCACCTGTAGTATTTTGTTCCAATGCGTTTCTACCAACAGCAGTGTTGTTATCTGCGGTAGTATTTCGGTGTAGTGCCTGATAGCCCAAAGCAGTGTTATTGTCGCCTGTAGTATTAAACCGTAAGGAGTACATACCGCTTGCATTATTCTCTACTCCAGTAGTGTTAGTCAATAATGAACCAAAACCAACTGCTGTGTTGTCCCTGCCTGTTGTATTTGACAATAAAGAATCTTTTCCGACGGCGGTGTTTGCAGGCCCTGTAGTGTTAGCGCTTAAAGAAGCATACCCAACGGCTGTATTAGTAGATGCGGTGGTATTAGCATCACCTGCTAGACCGCCGATGAAGGTGTTTTGTACGCCTGTGGTGACGTTTAAACCTGCATCAGCGCCAATTGCTACGTTGTAACTATTGGTAGCTGTAGTAAAGTTTTGGTTAGCTAACGTCCTATAACCAACAGCAGTAGATAAACTTCCTAGTGTATCTGCTGTGAGAGCTTGATGACCAATACCTATATTAAAGTCAGCATCCGTTAAGGCATCACCCGCTAGTCCACCGATAAGGATGTTTCTTATGCCTGTGGTTATTGCAGTACCTGCCTCATCGCCCACGACCACGTTGTAGTTGCCGCCAGATTGTATTGAGTTACCTGCGTTGACACCAAGGCGTAAGTTGGATGTACCTGCTGAAGCAGTAATAATATCTGCACCAGTTGCAATAGTTACGTCTGCTGCAAAGTTTGCTGCTCCGTCTACGTCTACTACGTCTAGGTTAGTAGTACCAGCTACATCAATAGCTCCACTAATATCTAAGGTAGCTGCATCTAACTCACCTGTAATTGTTAAGTTACGTAATCCAGTATAATCTTTATTAGAGTCTAATATCACTGCCTTAGATGCTACGGCTGTACCAATAGCAGTAGAACCAATGTCTAAAGCGTTAAGTTCACCTACGACTGCTGTAATACCATCTAGGGCGTTTAGTTCTTCAGGCGTAGAAGTAATTTGTGTATTACTTGCTGCAGCTAATACAGGAACTGTACCTGATACGTTAGGTAAAGTAATTGTTCTATCGGCTGTTGCGTCTACAACTGTAAGTGTAGTCTCGTGAGCATCAGCAGTAGCACCTTCAAATACAACAGCATTGTTAGCACTCATTGTAACTGAGTCTACAGTACTAAGTGTACCACTAACAGAAATATTAGTAGCAGAAAGAGTACCTGTACTTGGGTTATACTTTAAATCACCATCGGATTCTAAACCTAAGTTACCACCATCTAAATCTCCACCTGCAGTAAAGACAATAGCGTTGTTTTCGTTAGTGTTTTCATTGTCTGTAATAGTAACTGTTGTAGCTATTGCTGCTGTACCTGAAGTATTTTGATTAAGTGTGCCAATTGTAAAGTCTAATGTGTTGTCTGCATCTTGGTAAGTAACTGTAATACCTGATTCAGTATTAGAGCTAACCATAGCTCCTACAGTATCAGAAATAACTTCAGCTAAAGCTGTACCATTAACTGTAATAGCATCAGCTTCTAGTGTACCGTCAATGTCTGCATTACCTGATATATCTAAAGAACCAGCATCAAGCTCACCAGTAAGTGTTATATTACGAAAGCCTGTTATATCTTTATTTGAATCAACAACAGCCGCTTTAGATGCAGATACTGTACCAGCAGTAATATCATCTATACTTTCTAAGTCATTCTCATTAATAGAAGCACTACCTATTACAAAACTACCACCTGTTATAGCACCAGTTGTAGTTATAGTAGACGAGCCGTTATTTATAGTACCAAAGCCTGACGTTATAGAACCACCATTTAACGCACCTGTAGTGGTAATGTTAGTTGTAGTAATACCATCTACATATGCTTTGATAGACTGCTGACTAGCAATACCAGTAGCTGAGTTACTAGCAAAGTTATCCTCATCAAGAAAAGCTTTACCGTCTAGTATATTTAACTCTGCAGTCGTTACTGTAGCACCATCAAGTATCTCTAGCTCTGCTTCAGATATACCTGCATTACCAATAGTAAGCGTACCACTTACGTTTACGTTACCATTAATGTCTATAGTAGTAGCAGCAATCTGTATTTCTGTATCTGCAACAATGTCAAGTTGACCATCAGCGGAAGAATTAATATATATAGCAGTGTCACGAAACTGTATTTTCTCGTTAGTAGATATAAGTAAATCATCAGAGAACTGGAAGTAGTCTTCATCTTCCATCCAAGTAAGTACACCATCATTACTGCCACCATTCCAAGTTAGTGTAATGTCACCTGCGTTTGTACCAAATACAATACTATCAGATAATAAATTAGAAATTGCACCACCTTCACCTGCTGTACCATCGTGTGTGTGACCTGTACTAGAGGCGAAAGCAGCCAATAGCTGATCGTACTCGTTGTTAAACAAATCTGAGTCGATAACATCTCCATCAGTAAAGGTAGATTGTCTTGTGTATGTAGCACCCATTTAACGTCTTGCTCCTAATAAATATTCTAGCTGAAAACCTTTTAGTGAATATGGTCTAGATTCACCATTATCATTTATTCTTAATATTGTAGAAAACCCTGAGCCTTCTACGGATTGTCTTATAAGAGGTTGCGATGGACCTCCAAAAACATTTCTTACATTTGACCCTGCGCTACTAAATACAGCTACACCAAATTGAGAAGCTATATCTGTAGAACTAATAGAGTACGCCGCAGGTCTAGCGGAGTCTGAATTTTCATTGTCATATCTTACAAGTAAATCTGCACTAATGGCTGATTCAGGTTTAAAGTTAAGAATAACTCTTTGCATATGTTTACGTATGCCACTATCTCCAAAACTTAAATCAGGACTTCTGTATCGTCCCAGTATAGGAGTACCATCAAGAGTATTACCCTTTTCTTGTCTGTGTACAAAACCTACAGAGTCTCCATGTAATACTAATACATCTCCTGCTTTTACAAGCGTATCTGTAACTACAGGTTTTATTCCTCGTATTTCTGAAAACTCATAACCCTGTTCTTTTTTTACACAAACAACACATCTTGTAATACTATCAGCTTGACCTTCTTTTGTAAAGAATATTCTGTACTGTGTTTTGTCTGCTATAACTACACTTTCAAAGAGAGATGAATCTATTATGTTTTCATCAAAAAGACTCTGAACATTTCTACTTATTGTACCAAGTTCAGTATCACCAATCTTTGCAGTAGCGGCAATAGTTCTAAGACCATCTGCTGCAAGAAAAATTAAATCTCCTGCAAATTCTTGTATACTATCACCATTGAGGCAACCAATATTTCTAGTAACAGGGATTATCTGGAAATCGCTTGACGTATTTCCTACTAGTTTAAATATTCTATTTTCACAGAATATAAATAATGAATCTCGGAATACTTTTATTCCTGTAATAGTATCGTCTACTCTAATACTACCTGCACCATTACCAGAAGTAAAATCATCTTCATTAAAAGGTGCGCTAAATATTAACTCTTCTGCCGTAGTAGACTTACCTGCATAAAACATATGAGACTTAAAGGAAGCAATAAATTTAGAACCTGCAACTGAACTTGTACTTACATCCGTAGCATTAAAAGAAGTATTAAAAACTACAGGGGCATTTACACCATCAACAAAAATAATCTTTTCATTGCCATCATAATTAAATCTTTCAGTTCTATATTTTGCTGCATTAGTTCTTCCTGTATCTATTTCTATCCATGCAGAAGAAACTGCTACATTTGATATGTGTCTACCTTTTGTACTTTGGCTATTGCCAGATCGTGTTACACCAGTAAACTCATTTGGTATAGAGGTTAAATTAACCCCTGTATAATTAAATGTTTCAGTAACATTTGTGCTACCATCTTGAGTTGTAGCTCCAACAAGTGTTAAAGTACCGCTTGTAGGAAAACCAACTACACTGTCTACTTTAATTATTCCAGAACCGGACATTGTATCTGTTTGACCAATAGTCAATGCTAATTCAGTAGAAGCTGCACGATATATTTTTTCACCTCTACAAGCTATAACTACATTAGCAAAGTTAGCTAACCCTATTATACTTTCGTTTGCGCTAGATGTTTGTGGTACAATTACATTAATATATTTACGATAGCCGTTTATTCTTCTGTACCCACCCTCAGTATCAGGCTCAAAGTTTTCTAAAACTAAAGCTTGGCCCGGCTCCATCTGAAACGTAGAACGATTTAAAACTAAACCACCCTCACAGTTAAAGGAAGCTGGTTGTATCTGAGAACTATCTGGCATTAATGTCTCTCTATTACTGTAGAGCTAAGGTAGTCAAACCTATTAACAAGAAGTGTTTGCATGTTCTTAATACCTTGTTCAAATCTTTGAAAGTTAAGTTGGTATTGATTTACTTCACCTCTATACTGATATACAAAAGCAGTAGCGCCACCTATGATAACAGGCTTAAACCTATCGGGAATAGTTGTAGTGTCATCATGTGCAACTAAATCGGCTGGAAATGTGTAGTAATCAAAAGCAAGTTTGTACTCTTTATCGGGGTACGGATATAATAAATAGTTATTGTCCGGAGTACGAACTATATTTTTTGGCATACCACCACTATCAAATTGTGTTACCGTTACTCCACTGGCGTAAGCGGCGGCAGTAGTTCCACCAGCACCTCGTGTACAACCTGTAAGGGTACTACTAGATATTGCTGTATATGTAATTTGCTCACTGCCTACATGTATAGTTCCTGTTGCGGCAAGACCAGTAACAGAAGTAAGTGTTATTGTTGTTATTGAATTTGTGTGTGTACCGTTTAGTGTAGTAGATATAACATCATCTTCTTGGTTTGCATAGTCTTTACTTATGTATTCATTATATGTAAGTATAGTAAGACTAGTACCTGAAGAACCTAAGTCATTATCTTTTTTTATTCTTGCGGTATTGTAATCTACATGTTTTGAATCTGTAGGCAAAGTATACCTTGATATTCCCGGAACTAATGTAGAATTATTTATAGCGTGATTAAATGGATAAGAAAATTCTCTTTGGTTAATAAAACGTATTGCTTCATTAACAGCATTCTTACACTGTATTTGTATACCTCTAGCATTATTAAATGTACCAGAAGTTAATGCTACTTCATTCATACGAGTAATAACGTCGTTAGCTAATGTAAGATATGTGAGTGTCATTATTTTACCTAAAGATTTAACATAGCCTAAAGGGGCCAGTACAAAACCAGCCCCCTCAGTATTTTATTTATGCAAGTGCGTCACGAGCAACTTCAGTACCTTCTAATGAACCTTGAGCACTAACATCCATAAGCATACAGTAAACACGAAGTTTACCTGCTGAGAATGTTGCACCGTCACCTGCGAAGGTTACGTCCATTGTGTCTGCGGCTGCACTAATAAGTACACCTGCCTGAGCCACTGTTGGAGCATATGCAAGATCGGCTGCTCCATCAATGTCAAATGCAGCAACGTATTCATTAGGATCAATTGCAGTACCAAGAACAACAGTAGCATTTGTACCAGTGTTCATAGTTGCGCTTTCGACAACCTGTACACCAGCCCAAAGAATTACTGTATCCGCTGGAATTGCTATAGCCTGAACTATATCCCCAGATGAACAATCAATAGCCTGTGCAGTAAGATCAATCGTCATCTCAACTAAATAAGCGCTGCGACCACGAGGTGAATCACCACGGGCGGTTTGTAATAATGCTGTTAAAGTAGCCATAAGTTATTTCCTCCCTTTAAGCTAAGTGATACTTGGCGTTAACCAAGGCTTCTGGACGTAGTATTTTTCGTCCATACAAATGCATTCCACGAACAATGTCCGAGAAGCTGTCTGGGTCACGATATGTCTCAGTTTTGTTGATCTGCTCTGCAGTTGCAACGGCTGAGTCGTGTCCAGCAACAATCATACCAAAGTTAGCAGTTGAGTTCGTTCCAGCAAAGGAAGGACCAGTACCAACAGTAGGTAAGTTGTTAGAAGTATATACACGGAAACCATGAATGTTAGTTCCAACTTGACCATTCTGTAAACCAGAACCACCAAAGTCAGCATTAAACAAACGTGAATCTTCATCTTTTAGAAGTTCCATGAATACTGGGTCTACAACCAACCAACGGCCTTGTGTATCCACATTCTGTTGATCCAACAGACGTGACATACGTGCAATGACGGTTAGTGGGAAAGTATCACCAGCAGCAGGTGTTGAGTCAGTAGCTCCACCAGTACGAGGTTGTAAAGCAAGAGCTTCACCAGCCGTACCACCAAAGTTACCAGCAGTAATTTTCATTGACGCTAATAGTTCGTCAGTTCCTGCTGTAGAAACTGCAACTGTACCATTTACGGTAGTATTTACAGTGTCTGGACTTCCATGTAATGCAGACTGTTTAAAGCCTGTTAAGTAACCAAGTACGTCTTGGTCAAACTGATCGCCTAAACGATAAGCCGCACGATCCGAGGCAAGACCTTGGAAGTTTACGTGGGAATGGGCTTCTTCTATATCGTCAACCTTAAAAGCAAAATAATTCGCTTTGTCGATTGTCAATGAAAAATCCTCATCGTCTAAATCTTGTGGCGTTATTGTCGTGCCCCTCAGATAGGGTTGAACAGTGATCTCAGGTTCTTTAATAATTTTTACTGAGTCACCCATATTTGCAATTTCTCCAAAATAATCAGAGTTAGTAATTGCCTCACAGACAGATGCTTTGCGGAATGCAAGTTGCACCTGTTTGCTGTAGATGATTGGTGAAAAGTTACCATTTGGTAAACTGTTATAACCACCAGCGGTTCCGAATGCCATAATAATTCTCCTTAGCATTAGATACAGATGCAAACGACTAATGACTTATACAGAGGCTAAGTTCTACTAGGGTGCGTTCTTCAGAAAGTTGGCCTACCTTCTAATAAAACGGGCCACGAAACATTAGGTTGTCCGAAAGCGTTATTGTTGTTTGCGTAATTTTAGTGTATTACTAATGCGGGTATCCATATAGGGGCCGCATTAATACATTGTACATATAGTTATATCATAAATAACTTAGATGTCAATAGCTTTTACCGAGCATTGCCCGACATATCGTAAATAAATGTACCACCACGAATAGATTCCATTATTGCATCGGAAGCCTTTTCGTATTGTTGTGGGGACATCTTAGCTACCTGTGATTCTTTGTATACGCCTTTAGAATTGTTAGCGTCAGGTTTACTTCGATCTGTCCTATTATTTACAGAACGTGCAGCATCTTTCGAAGTTGCAGGTTTATTTGTTTTTATACCGGCATCCATTTTGTACAAGTCAATTGCACGGGATGCAGACCGAGAGTCATCGGCATTTTCATATAGAGCGTCTTGTACCCACTTAGGCTGATTGTCTGCCCATTCATGGAACTCATCACTATCTCTAATTTCACCAAAGTCAGGGTGTACAGTCATTAATTCTACTTCAGCTTTCTGACGAGTTGCATCAGCTTTCATATTATCAATTTCTTTTACACGATCTTCTAGACCTGCAGATTGTTCACGTGCTTTTTTAATTGCAATAGTTTCTACAATGGCTGCTACATCGGGGTATTGTTTTGCCCATGCGTCAATGTCTTCATCGGACTTAGGTAATTTAATTTCTTGTTTAGTAGACTGGTCAAGCTGACGTTCAATACTTTTAAGCTTGTCTTCCCATGTCTTTTCTTTATCTTGCATATGGCGACGAAGATCACCATAACGTTTCTTAAAACTTTTCTCTTCTGCATTTGCAGGAACTTCAGATTCTTCACTAGATGCTTCTTCTGCAGAGTTATTTTGTTCTGCAATAAGTTTTTCTAGTTCTTCCTCTTCCATCTTACGCTTGTCTTCATTACTGTATTTTCGGTTAGCAAATGCTACCGTATTTTGTGGCGTCATATCTTCTGCCAAAATACTATCGTTCATTATATTTTCCTAACTGGAGCCACCGTAGCCGTATATGGGGGATGAGTAGCCAGTATACATATATAGCAGATTATCGTGCTGCTAAACCACGTCGTCTAGGTGCAGGTGCAGGTGGTTGTAATTCACCCAACAATTCTGGACCTAATAAACTTACTACTATTTGTCCCGCTGGGGATTGTATTAAATCTATTATTTGTTGTTTATCTTCTGGGGGTAATAAATCAAAACGATTACCCACATTCATTTTATAATCTTCAAATTCCATGTTACTTATTCCTAAACATTTTATATTTACCTACGAGGTAACAGATGGGTTCTAGTATAGATCGGTATACACGTCCTAGAGTATCTCGTTTCTTACCTTGCATCTCCGCACGTAAGTCTGCAGTACGGTGTCTAGCAATATTTTCTAGGATAGTTCTAACAAACTTGTTATTATTTTTATATGCTATATCAACAAGTGGTTGGAATAATATATGATAACCTACTTCGTGTGCCTTTGTCAAGCTCTTTTCTGAATAAGATAACCAAATAGCTTGACGATATGAGCCAAAGCCATATGAATTATTCATAGCGGTACATACAATCTTACCACCGCCGCCGCCATCACCTGAGCCACCACCACCAGCTTCAGAATTACCATAACTACTACCTTGTCCAGCCTTTGCTTTAGACTTAGCGGGAGCATTAAAGTTATCTTTTTGTCTATCGGCATAGGTAGTGTTAAATTCTTTTGATATAGAAGGGGCAAAAGTTGTACCTTCATTATCATCTCGTGTATTATCACGATCAAAGGTACGGGTTAATACATTAGTTCCCGGTTGATTTGTCCATGTTGCACCTGCCATGTTTGGATCACCACCACTGGCGTCCGTTCCAATTTTAGCTTTGGCGCTTCTGGATAATTCATTCTTTCGCTCTGGTGTAACTGTAGTTTTTCTATTTGTACTAGCAATACTAATTGCATCACGATCATACTCACCAACTTCACGCTGTCTATAATTAAGACCATTCCTAATAGTTTCAGCAAGAGTAGGTTTATGGTATGCACCCTGCTTATCTACAAATACATTTCTACCTGTAGATGATCTAATTGCAAAACCATCTTTGTCTGACAAAACTCCTGTTGAAGTACCGTCGGAAACTTGTCCTACTACATAGTTATCTACTGTTGTACCACCCTGCTTGCCTGCCGTTTTATTGTCTTGCATTGCTCTACCTAAATTAGCATCCGGTAAATTATTCCATGCAGTACTCATAGTAGACTGACCCGCCGTATATGTTTTTACAGGTTCACGTTTTTTTACTAAGCCATCTGTAGCAATATTACTAATGGCATTTTGCGTAACGTCTGTAATTACATTGCTACCCAAGTTATCTGGACGCAATTGTGGAATTGGTGTGGTTAAAGTTGATGCAGGTGCATCTCTTTGCATGCTAAGTGCAGTACTTCTAAGGCCATCATCTGGCCTTTGTGTAGTAGAGTTATCTAATGGTGCATTAGATTCAATACGGGGTAATGTATACGCTGATTGTTTGTAGGGATTTGCTTCGCCTCTAGGATCAAACGAAGGCATGTCAACAGCTAACCCTGAATATGTATCAGCCGTAATTTTGTTTTGTTCTTGTTCTGCTCTACGCTGTCCTGCCTTACGTTCTGCCTCGCGTTCTTGCATTTTTGCAACGTCTAAGTCTACGCCTTTAAATGTATATCCTAAGCGATCAAAACTATCTAGCTGCGGGTCTACGCCCCTACCTGCATTACCAATCATAGGTTCTTGTTCACGAGGAGCAGTGTTAGGAATAACTGTATTGTCCATCTGAGGCATACCTATATTTGTAGGTTCGTTGCTAACTATTGCGTTTTGTACTTCTCCTACCCGTTCATTTGGTATAATATTACGAGGATCATACGGGTCTGCGGCATTTTGTCTACCTGTTGTAACACCACTTGTTGGAACACTAGAAGCATAAGTTTGTTGTGCCGGTGTAACTGCATACGGAGCAACATCACCAGCAAAACTACCGGCTTTATCTTTTGTATACATAGGAGCTATTGTATTATCCATACTTGGCATACTTACCGGAGTACCATCTGTCCCATAAAAACTATCGCGAGTCTGTACTGCCGTAGGAGACATATCCCTAAACGTTCGGTTTGGTAAGTTTGGTAAGGGTGCAGGTGCAGGTGCAGGTGCAGGTTCACCTAAATCTCTTTGCATGTTAAGTGCAGTACTTCTAAGGCCATCATCTGGCCTTTGTGTAGTAGAGTTATCTAATAATTGTGCAGGTGCACCCAAATCTCGTTCGGTTGATAACATATCACTAATTGTACTAGTACCGTCTGGACCATCCATGCCAGCGTAAAACTGAGGGCTGAAACTTTCTTGTGGTGTAGGGCCATCCATGCCTGCAAAGAAATTACCTTTTTCTGGAGTACTTATAAATGGATCGCCCCCAGTAGGTGTAAGGATTGTATTTTTGCCTAATGCTAAGGGGTTAGTGGGCGTTGCGGATGTTGGTACATCAGGAGATAACTGAGGATCAGCGATGCCAATCTTTACCTCTGGGGATATTACAACCGTACCATCTTTATTAACATCTACAGCAGTGTTTGCCTTTTTTAGTTTAGCGTCAACGTTTATAATTTCTTTTGTTAACTCTGGGGCAACACCAAACTTGCTAGTAACTTTATCTACTATACCAGCTAATAGACCACCAGATTGTTCTACAACTTTTGCTCTAATATCTAATAAACTCTGTTGCTCTACGCTAGAAAATTTACCTGACGTTATGTACTTATCTAAACGGGCAACATTTTTTCTATCTTGTGCTTCCATAAGACCCATGCCAACAAATCCTATGGGTCCAAACATTCCCATTACTACCTTAGCAATAGTACGATTAAAACCTACTGTAGTATTCATGTAACTAGAATACTCTGCCGCTGTCATAGCGTCAAATTCAGCTTCTGTAGGTGGTGGTGGGTCTTGGTTCATTCTATCTTCTCTAACACTATCTTCTTCTCTAGTGTCAGCAATAATATCCTCAACAACTGGAGGAACGGGTGTAGCATCCGGTGGTGTAGCCGTGTCGTCTGAATTGTATAAATCATATCCTACAGGAATAGGCAAGGACGGTACACCATTTATGAAAGGAATCATAAGAACGCTACCAGCGGCATTACGATACTCACGCATTTCCATATACTTATCGCCCATTAAATCTTTAAATGTTGCCAATGGTCTGTCTTGAGGTGGTATAGGTTGTACAGGTGTAAGAGGACGAGTAGAAGAAGTGTTTACAGAACGGTCAGTCGATGCACTTGTAGGCAAGGTTCTAGTTACACCAGATGGTTGCATTGCAATACCACCTACGGCAAAATCTTGTACGTCTTCACCGTCATCACCTATAATCATAAGGTCTGCCATTTCAAACGGCATATCATCTGGGATAGTAGCTTCGTCATTATTACCCATCTGACCCATAGCTTCCATCTTCTTTAAGCCCATCTTAGCTTCTTGACGTAGTGCCATCATCTTATCTAAACCATGATACCTTACGACATCTGCAGGAAATATAAATTCACCCTCGCTTATGTTAGCGGGAATGTCATCACGAACACCTTCTCTAGTGCCACCAATTGGTACACTATTTCCAGATTCTTCGTCTATCATGCCACCTTCATCTTTGAGGCCACCATCATTAAACATTTCCATTTGTCGATTCATTGGGGTTCCACCTTTACTAAACTCTAATTCATTACTTCTTTTCTTTGCTGCCGAAATAGCTTCTTCTTCTGTTCGGTGTGCGCTTGTAGGCTGTATTTCACCAGCCATAAATTTTTTATATACTTCTTCTTCAGAGTAACGAACACCGTCATATATACTAGGTATATTTACAAAAAGTCCATCTACCTCAAAGGTTATAGATTTTTCAGACATCATCTCACCATCCGGACTTTTGTATACGTCCCGCCCTGCTTGAGTTTTGAAACCTGTATTTACACCAACTTTTTCATCCGCCATTTTTTAATACTTCATCTCTTAATAATTTTAATCTACGTAGTTGAAAGATAGCACCTTGCGCTCTATATATAATATTATCATTGTCAGTCTGTTCCATAGCACGATGTTGTTGTGATATAAGTTCATCTAAATATTCACTAAACTGGTCCCACTGCTGGTGGTTGTTGACCAGCCCCTTGAGCTTGTTGAGGTGCTCCTTGTTGTTCATTACCACTAAATCCTTGTTCTTGCGGTAGTGGTACTTGGCCTGTGCCTATGTTACCACCTCCAGCTCCTGATGGGTCCATTGCGTCTGCACCTGCCGGTGCTCCTTGCTCTGGTGCGGGTTGTTGGAAACCCTTCATAAGTTCAGCTTGAATTGCGGCTTCATTCATGTTGTTAGTTACTTTGTCAGGGTCTAGTTCTAGAGATGTTGCAATCTCCCGTATAATGTATTGGAATTTTGCAAAGGGTGCAAGTGTAGGGCTAGAAGCAATTTGCATAAACTGCATTAGTCTTTGACTACGTACCTCATTAGCCATTAAGCTTTCTGTACCACGAGCCTTAACTTCTAAGTCACCTTTAATCATTGGATCATAATCAAACTGCATGTTAAATCTAAATAGACCCTCACCTAGTGGGCGCAACAAGTAATCGTCTACATTCTTAATTACGTTCTTAACGCCACCTTGTGCCGCACCCATTAGCATACTTATACCTGAAGCTGTACGTCCTACACCTGACACGCCTGTTTGCCCGTGAGCAAAAGATGGAAAGCCAGTTGATTCATCTGCAAGTACTCGTGCTTTGTCAAACAGTTGTAAATTCTCTTGAGATACATTAGGAAACTTTGTGCCGAAGATGGCCTGTCCGGGTGCACCCCCCTGTCTCCGAAACACTTTTCCGGGGTACACAGACATATCTTGTCCGGGAACTAAGTTAGTTTCATCTACCTCTAAGATCAAGTTACCTGACAGTACAGCATTATCTACAGCCATACGCATAAACCCGTTCATCAAAGTTTGTGTATCGTCCATATTCTCAGCAATACCTACGCCAAAGAAGCTGTAAGGATTAAGTTCATATGGTGCAGCCATGTAAGGAATACGCGCAGGCTTGAAAGGATTCATAACCATACGAAGTAACTTACCATTACAAATCCATACGTTAGCTTGTAACTCATCTACAGTCTCTAGTTCTTTTGGTATCTCTACGCCCTGTTCTATAAGCATCTCGACATCTACCATGCCCCAGTACTCTAGTACTTCAAAGCGTTCAATGCCATGCTCTGGTGCATAATCAGATAGATCATCTTCCCAGTGTTCTTTATTATAATTTTCCCCAAGCTGGATAGCATCATCAATAACGTTAGAACGAAAGAATGGGCGACGCTTTAAAGCTCTTAACTGTGTGCGAGACATCTTGTGTCGTTCTATTACAAACTGTGCTTCATCCATATTATTAGCATCTGGATCAGGATAGAAGTTCCATACAGATACATGAGATACCTGTGGAACAGTTTTAATAGTAGGTGAATACTCACCGTCATCATCCCAATTAGGATACTCTTTATCTACAGCAAATGGACCTTTCATTACACCAGTACCAAACAGTGCCATCTCAAAGGCAGTGCTACGAAGATGTTTACTTGCACTTGATTCATCTAACTGGTCATGTATTTTCTTTTGCATCATCTTAGCTGCAATCATTGCAGGACTAAAAGTAACTGCAGTAGGTGTTTTACCTACACCTTGACGAACACCTTCGATGTCCTCAAACTTATCTTTAAGTGGGCCTAGACTATCTGCTAATGTCTTTTCAGTTGCACCGGCAGGTAAGTCTTTACCATCACCCGCAAAACCGTAAGGACTTACTACTTCATCTAAAGCAGACTCACGTAGTTGCTCTGGTTCTTTAGGATCAAAGTGTACATCTGCAACTACACCCTCTGGAAGTTCAGTAGGGTCTACAGTTAAAGGAAACTTTTGTGCCGCAAATAATACATCTACAATTTGACCATAGGCCGCTAATGTTTTAGTCTTAGTTACTTTAATAAAGACTCTAGACTTCTCAGCTTCTGTAAACTGTACTTCTGGACTATACAATCCACGATAGTTACGGTAAGCTTTTAACCAACGATCTTCATCTTGTTGACGGTAATCATCTGCGCGATTATACTTTTCCATAATGAAAGGAATAATTTTAGAAGCATCTGCATCATCCACTACTGAGTTGTCACTATCTTCTAGAGCAATAGCGTCATCTTCAATAAAGCCTTCGTTTTCTTCTGCCATTTAATTTTCCTTAATATCCAAATGTAGTATCTGCTATACGCATACTATTCGTAGGTCCGTTAGTTGTATTAAAGTCAAATACACTAAATCTTGGTCTTGACATGATACCATATCTTAGCGCATCATACAAGTGGTCTTCTGCGTGTGTATCAATATCTTCTGGGTTTCTTTTATCTATTGGTAGTGCCGGTAGCTGTGCTATTATGTTTGTGCAAGTATTAAAGAATACAAGCCTTGGTTTTTCTGTGTATTCATCTACTTGTAACCGTCTGTGTATTTCGTTCTTACCTGCTACACGAGAACCCTTTGATCTATCTGAAGGACGCCACCGACATCCCTTCTGTACCATCTGCTCTGCTAGTGAAGGTCCAGTGTCACCGCGTTTGTGCCACAAAGAACTATCAAGTACACCGTATCTAATTGCACCGTCGCCTACTTCGGCTTCTAGTACCATGTCCGCTAAGTCAGTTGCAAGTACTTTAGTTACGTATAACTCTCTGTATACAATTAACTGCTCGCTTGGACTTACTGCAATCCATACTACACCTGACCAACTTCCGTATCCATAGTCACACGCTCTAAACTTAGTCCAGTTAGAAGGTATTAAGAATGGTTCAATTACATGTACGCCTCTATCAAACTCAGTAAAGGCTGCACCTTCTTGTACATCCCAATCACCTTCAAGTAATCTCTTGCGCTGTTGCTCAGGTAGTGATAGAAGCATTGCTTCATAGTCACCTTGTTCAGCTAGGTAGGGATTATCAGATAGACGAGCAGGTATAAACTTACGTTTGAATAATGGCTTACCTGCTTTGGCGTGTCCCGCTGGGTATTTTAATTCTTCTTTAGTATCTATGTCTGTAGCTATGAAAGACTTACCTGCCGGTGCAGGGTCAATAAACATTTTCTTAACCCAGTGATGCCCTCTACCGCCGGGGTTTGTAGTAGCTCTCATACAAAGAGGAAGGTCAGGGTCTGCCGATCTTAATCGACTTCTCATATAGTTCCAAGCAAAAGGTGTAGCCCACTGTGTAAGCTCATCAAACCCAATCCAACTAAATGCTAAACCTTGGTATCTTGTAACGTCTTGGTCTTTGTCTAAGTAACTTAACCACAGTGTAGCACCAGATGGTGCAGTCCATGTCATCTTACGTTCTGACCATTTAATTCCCGGCCAAATCTTAGGGTACATTTCTTGTGACTTAGTTATAAGTTCTCTTAGTTCTTCCGTAGTATGTCGTAAGAGGACTCCTGCGAAGGCTGGGTTGCCCATGTACCTCAAAGGGTCAGCTAACATAGCGTAAGACTTACCACCCCCTGCTGAGCCTCCATAGAGCACCTCACGATCACTTGCTGCAAGGAAGTCTGTTTGTGGCCCGACGTTAGGTTTAAATATTATGTTATGGTCTTCTTCAACCATATCAGTAAACTCTTCCAGTATAACTTCTGGACTAGGCTGCTGTTTCTTTGCCTTGGATTTCTTTTGCACCGATCCTTGAGTTTTCGATTTCTTCCGCTTTGGCGATTGCCTTTTTTGCATAGTCTGCCCATCTGCGAAGGCTTCCAGCTTTGTTTTTTCTTTGTCGCTCATTATCCAACCGTTTCTTTAATCCTACGTGAGATATAGTTCTACCTGTATTTCTTGAAAGCCAGTTAGCTACTTCTCGATACGAATACTGTTTTATGTATTTCTTCGCTTGCTCAAGCATATCAAGTTGATTACTAATTGGCAAGAGGATTCCGTTATCTTCTGGATTTATTTCGTACCCAAATGGAATAGTTCTTGCTACACGTGGTATTGATACCCATAGGTTATCTTCTTTAATGTCTGTTGGTTGTGGTAACTTCCATGTACCTAGTGTCTTAGTCATCTACTTCCTGTACTTCTTTAGCTGGCATAAGCATTACACCACCCTTAGCTTCAACTTGAACTTTCTCAGTTTTAACTAAACCAGTACGATCTAGTAGTTCTTTAGCTGCCGCCATCTTATCACGAATGCCTAACTCAGTAGGATCGTACAATGCACCTACCATAGCCATTGCAGCTTTAGGTACATTACGTGCTAAGTAGCTATGAGTTACGTCTAGTATCTCATCTTTAAGGCTGTTAGTAATTTCAGTGTTTGTAGTATTAGCAGAGTAACCTGCCATACTCTTAGCGGTAGCTATGTCTCCACCTGCCTCATCCATAAGGACAGCTAAGAATTTCTTCTGACGGTCTGTTAACTCACGTGCCATATTATTCCTCTATCATATGCAAAGCTTGCTCAAGTGTCTCTTTGTTACGTCGAGTCCAGCCACGTCCAAAAGTTTTATACGTATTAAGTCCTTCGTAAAAACCTTGACGTACTGAATACACATAATCAATAATGTACTTAGCATCCTTTTCAGCTATAAGCTGTAGCGTATTAGGACCAATAGCCCCGTCTGCTGTAGCCCCAACTGCGCGTTGCACAGCTTTTGCAGGTCTACCCGATCCAGAATTTACAGCCCAGTCCAGACAGGCCCAGTCCAAACCAGAAGGAAGTTGATCGCCTTTAACACGATCCCAATAATTCTTTTTATATATAGGCCCGACTTCCGCAGGAGTTAAGTCACGCATCTCTTGTTCAGTAGACTCACGACCTATCCACTCGTCGTAGACACGTTTAGTTACACCAAGATTAGTCATGCCACCGGGGTCACTGGGATGATTAACGTAACCACCTTCGTGAGCCAGCAACATCTTTAGACATTTACTAAAGTTTTCTTTCATAATAAACCCTACTAATATTTCTTTTTCTTAGCCATGCCACCATAGTTCATCATAGTTTTAGGTTTCTTTTTAACCATAGGCATTCCGCCTTTAGAGGCTGTCATTGTTGCAGTTTTTTTCTTACCCTTATTAGCTGGTGTTCTAGGACTTCTTGTTTTCATTACAAGTAAGTCTTTGAGTGGTACACCTAACTTATCAGCTTCTTTTTTCATGGACTTTAACCATGTTGGATCATTATCTTTTGTCATGTTACTATTTCTTTCCAAAATATTTACTTACGCCACGCATACCAATGCTGGCACTTACAATCCCACCTAGTGAGTATTGATACCAATCAGGCATAACTTCTAAAGCTATGAAACCCGCCTGAACAATTTGATTACCCCATTCTCCACAGAACGCAAGTATTAAAGGAATACTAAATAGTAAAGTAATCCATTCGTCTTTCCAGCTATTTTGTGTAGCCTTCATAGCTTCAATGTCCCAATCAATCTCGCCTGTGGCAATCTTCATCTTTGTTTCAGCTTCAGCTTTCTTTACAACTGTCTTACCGTCAATGAATGCAGTAGCTAGTCCAGCTACACTATTAATAATACCTAACATTAAAATTCATCCTTTTTCTTTGTATTAGTGAAGCCAAAGAATGCACCTACGATTGCACTTACGGCAATGAAGTACACACCAGCTATGGAAGTTAATCCTGCTGTAGCTTCAGTCAACCCAGCTATAGCTGTAATAATAATAGTTAAAGGATAGATAAGCATACCTACAAGTGCAAACCAAACCATCTTACGTTGCTGATCTCGCTTTGAGTCTTCATCGTCAATCTGTCTACGTTTGTCATCAAGCAACAATGCGTCCCACTCACTCTTCTCGATTGAGCCGCTTTTATCTTTATCTATATCTTCAAACTTTGTCAT
>Ga0209482_1001118_pt1 | contig 19903 bp, 18 predicted proteins | sample CoawatmetaG10DNA_FD_187512 | JGI IMG/M metagenome (GOLD analysis project Ga0209482, IMG submission 187512) | Marine microbial communities from the West Antarctic Peninsula - Coastal water metaG104-DNA (SPAdes) (version 2) | ecosystem: Environmental > Aquatic > Marine > Coastal ...
ATGAAAATCATTCAGTAAAAAATATCGCTGAAACTGTTAGAGATACTGTTGGTGATGATGTGAAACTAGTTACGAGTCATTCTGATGACAATCGCTCTTATCATGTTTCATCAAAAAAAATTCAAACTGAGCTAGGCTTTGAAGCAAAGCATACAATTCGAGATGCTGTATCAGATTTGTGTGAGGCCTTTGATAAAGGACTATTACCAAATTCGCTTGATGATGAAATGTACTTTAATATCAAGAGAATGCAAAATATAAACCTTTCCTAAATAAATGCTAATTGGTCTAGACTTTGATAACACTATAGCTTGCTATAATGATGTTTTTACATCAGAAGCCAAGATAAAAGGCCTGGTTAATAAAGAGTGGGAAGGGAGTAAGCAAGACTTAAAGCTCCTTTTAGACACCCTAGAAGATGGGAAAAAAACATGGCAAAAAATGCAAGGTCAAGTATATGGACCCAGTATGCAAAATGCCACTTTATTTCCTGGGGTTGCTCGTTTTTTACTTCGTTGCAAATTAAATGGACATATAGTATTCATTGTTAGTCATAAAACTAAATATGGCCATTATGATAAAACTAAAACTTTGCTGCGCGAAGCATCCTTAAAGTGGATGGATAGCCAAGGTTTTTTTAAAGAAGATCTCTTTGGAATTAATAGAACAAATATCTTTTTTGCAAACACTCAAAGTGAGAAGGTTCTAAAAATTAAAAGCTTAAATCTAGATGTTTTTATAGATGATTTAGAAGAGGTATTTCAACATCAGGATTTCCCTAAGATTAAAAAGATACATTTTAATAGTTCATCCTCAATTCAGAGTGGAGTTGAGTTTTATAATAATTGGACAGACATTGAGAAAGCCTCAATTGGAGAAATGGATAATAGTGAAATAAAAAATCTCGTAAACACTTTTTATGATGAGTCAATTCATAGTGTTGAAAGGTTAAAAGGTCGAGGAAATAGTAGAATATATAAATTATCATTTGATAAAAACAATAGTACTTTATTGAAAGATTATCCAGATTTATCTGTCGATCCTAGACCTAGAATGCAAACTGAAGTGAATGCCTTAAAACTGGCTGAGGATTTGGGTAGAACGCCAAAGGTGGTTGCTTTTGATAAGTCTCAGAATATAGCATTATATGAATGGATCAAAGGCAAAAGTTTATTCAAAATTGAAGACCATCATATTACACAAGCACTGAAATTTATTGAAAGTCTCCAAAGCCTAAAAGGAAAAAATTCTTGGACCCAAGCATCTGAAGCGTGCTTCTCAGCGAAGCAGTTGATAAATCAAATTAACTTTAGGTTTGATAGACTTCTGTCGATAAAAAATAAAAATTTAAATGATTTTTTAATTTATACATTTGAGCCATTATTGAGAAAAGTCTGGAAAGATGCAGAGAAAAATTGGCCAAGTGATAACCTTGAAAAAGAACTTCCTAAGTCGAAGCAAGTACTTAGTCCTTCAGACTTTGGATTTCATAATGCAATTCTCAATGAGAGTGGTGATTTAGTTTTTTTGGACTTTGAATATTTTGGTCGAGACGATCCAGTTAAATTAATGGCAGATTTTATTTGGCACCCTGGCATGAGCCTAAGTAATGTACAAAAAAGAAATTGGATTAAAGGAGCCTTTGGTATTTTTGATAATCAAGAGCTGACTAAAAGATTTACATCGGCTTGGCCCTTGTATGGACTCAGATGGTCTCTTATAGTGCTTAATGAATTTCTGGAAGATGGATGGCATAAGAGGCTTTATGCAAATGATAATTTAATTCACATGCATCAACAGAAATTAGAAAACCAGCTCAATAAATCTAAAAAAATATGCAAAAAAATTGAAGAAACAAATATGAAATGTCCTTATATTGACAATTTAGAAGAATAAACTATATATATTGGATTTAGAAAATTATGGAAAATAACCTGACATATAAACGCCTTGTTGATAAGGCGCTAAAACTTCGCCAAGATACTTTTAATGCTTTTATCGAGCATGGTGAAGCGCACCTAGGTGGAAGTTTTTCTATGATTGAAATGCTTTTAGCTCTGCATGAAGAGATATTAACTCCAGAAGATAAGTTTATACTCAGCAAAGCTCATTCTTCTTTTCCTTATTGCATTTATTTAAGAGAAAATGGTTTTAATCCTAGGCTAACAACTCATTTAGAGATTGATCCAGAAAATAATATACATTGTACTACTGGTAGTTTGGGGCATGGCCTTCCAATTAGTTTGGGCATGGCTTTAGCTAGAAAAATTCAAAATAAAAAAGGCAATATTTATGTCATGATTAGTGATGGAGAGTGCCAAGAAGGAACGACTTGGGAGTCATTATTAATTGCAGCAAAACACAAACTTGATAACCTTATTGTTATGATTGATTATAATAAGATTCAAGCTTTATCTACGCTTGAAGATGGCCTTCCTCTAGATAATCTTGCAGCAAAATTTAAAGCGTTTAACTGGAATACTATTGAAATTAATGATGGACATTCTTTTAATGAAATTGTCCCATTGCTTAAGCAAGAAAACTTGTCATTGAAGCCATGTGTTTTCATTTTCAATACAATAAAAGGTAAAGGAATTAAAGCTTTTGAAGCTGACCCTGCTTGGCATGCAAGAAAAATTAAGGGTGAAGAAATGGAAATTGGTAAAAAAGAGTTAGGTTTATTATGAGACGTCGATTTGGAGAAATTATTACTAAATTAGCAGATGATAATGATGATATTTTTGTAATAGTTGCTGATATAGGTTATCGTGTTTTTGATGATTTTCGTGATAAATATCCAGATAGATTTATAAACATGGGCATATGTGAACAAAGTATTATAAGTGTTGCATCAGGTATGGCATTAGAGGGTATTCAACCGTGGGTTTATACTATTACTCCATTTCTTATTGAGCGTCCCTTTGAGCAAATAAAGCTTGATATAGATCAACAAAATGTTAATGTAAATCTTGTTGGATTTGCAGATTACCCAATGCTTGGCCCAACTCACTCTGAAATAAATGCTAAAGAATTAATGAGACTTTTTAATAATATTGAATCTTATTTTCCATCAGATGGTGATGAAGCTGAAAAAATGATTCTACAAGCTTATGAGACTAAAGGTCCATCATTTATTAGTCTAAAGAGTGATCCTAATCTAAATAAATCAATTACTGAGGTAAAGAAATAATGAATTTTTTATCAAAAAATGAAAAAATACTTGAAAAAGAGTTTATAGATCAAGGTTTTATTATTAGGGAAGTTGCAAACAAAGATGCACTCAATAAAATTCACAAACTTGCTGTTAAGATTTTATCTAAAAAAGGTGGTGATTCATTAGATAACACTCATAAAAATATTGATATTAATGAATTAAATGATTTTCGCCTAGATGTGATTAATGAAATTAATAATCAGCCTTGGTTAAGAGAGGCTTATTATCAGATAGCTAAACCATATCTTGATGTTCTAGTCGGTAATGAGTTGGCAATGCAATCAAGGATAAATTTAAGCATCCAATTGCCAAATGATAATAGTTCTTTGTTGCCAGTCCATACTGATACTTGGTCAGGAAATTCTCCTTTTGAGGTTGTTGTTTGGATTCCTTTAGTAAATTGCTTTAATACTAAAAGTATGTATTTATTGCCACCTAAAGCAGCTGATAAGATTTCTGATGAATTTAAATTACATGCTCAAGGAACTAGTGAAGAGCTATTCGACGCAATAAAGAATGAAGTTAATTGGATTAAGATAAATTATGGAGAGGTTTTAGTTTTTAATCAAGCATATCCTCATGGAAATGTTGTTAATAAAGAAAGTGAAACTCGGTGGACGATGAATTGTAGGTTTAAGGGTCTTTTTACTCCCTATAAAGATAAAAAGATTGGTGAATATTATGAGCCTATTACTTTACGCCCAGTTTCTAAAGTAGCAATGAGTTATAAGTTCCCAATTACTGAGTAACTATAATAATGAAGATTAATGAAGAAAAATGCCTCCGTGGTTATATTTTTAGTAGGCCATTTATGGGAGAAAGGGTCCCACAACATGTTCAAAATATCATAATTCGTGATTATTGTTCAAAAAAAAACATCCAATATTTATTAAGTGCTACAGAATATGCTATGGAAGATAGTAATTTAATCTTAAGACAGTTAGTTAAAGACCTGCCATCTATTGATGGAATTATTGCCTATAGTGTTTTTCAAATGCCTGAAGATGATGATGAAAGACAAAGTATTTTTAATGGTGTAATGTCATGCAAAAAAGAAATACATTTTGCTGTTGAGGGATTGTCATTGCATGACAATAACAGTTATGATCGAATTGAAAAAATTTGGAAAGTTAAAAAAACTTTACCATATTGTAATTTTATAGAAATGACAAACAAATAATCATTTTGGAATTTTAAGACGTCATGGATATATTTGATAAAGACTTTATTTTATTATTAGCTTTTTTTATGAATGATAATCAAGATTGGTTAAAATAATTTATCTATGCCACAACTCCAAAAAATATCAATTATATTTAAAGAATTTATTAAAAAAAACCCAAAGAGTTTTTTATTACTTTTTTCTCTAATACTTATTGAAGGTATTGTAGTAGCAAGCTCAGTTTTAGCCGTAATCCCTTTGGCTGATTTTCTATTTGATTCAACACTCAAGGATCCAAGCAAGGTTACATTATTTATTCAAGGTAAATTCTTATTATTAGGCATACCAGATAATAATTTTTGGTCATTTGGTATATTTTTTGCCTCCCTTAATTTACTTAATGGCTTATTAAAAGTATTAATTCGTTTCGCAATATTAAATATCAAATACTCGATTTTGCGTAATCTTTTGAGCTCTACATTAAAAACATTTTTCAATACAAGATGGAGTTTTTTTAGTGGCGAAAGTCAAGGAAAGATTCTCAATACGATGAATAAAGAGGTGATTACTGTTGGTGATACGATAGGTGCTATTGCGACACAATTTGCTCAAGTAATTCAGTTTTTTATATACGTATCTATTCCATTAGTGTTAAACGCATCAATGACAATGACAGCTTTAGTTATTGCGCTTGTATTTGGTTTGTTTTTTTTACCCTTAAATAAACTTAGTTATAAACTTGGGAAGATGAATACTTCCACTGCAAATATTGCTCTTGGAATATTAAGTGAGATATTGCAATCAGCTCGTATTATCTTGGGATTTGGTAAACAAAATGACGCTAAACTAAGATATATGAATGCATTTGATGCACACATGAAAGTTACAATTAGATCCCAAGTTTTATTAGACATAGTTCCAAATTTCTTTAAGCCTCTAGGTATCTTAGCAGCAGTTATAGCATTTGGAGTTGCCTTAAATCTAGGAAGTCGAGTTTCTGAATTAGCTGCTGTATTGTGGAGCTTGTTAAACATAATTCCTTTGCTTTCGACGTTATTGCAGACAAGTGTAAGTATTAATAATTTTATCCCTAGTTATGATCAGCTAGTATCTTTAAGAAAATCAGCTGATGAGCACAAAGAAATTCAAGGTGAGGTAATTTTTTTAGAGCTGACAAAAGGCATAAGTTTTACTAATGTTTGTTTTTCTTATACTGATCGAACGAATACGATATCGAATCTAAATCTAAATATTAGAAAAGGAAAGGTGACGGCATTGGTTGGAGAGTCTGGCTCAGGCAAATCAACTGTTACAGATTTATTACTTGGTTTGCAAATTCCTAATGATGGCCTAGTATTAATTGATGGGATTCCATTATCAGATTATAAGCAACAGTCTTTTAGAAACCACGTTGGCTACGTCCCTCAAGAGCCAATACTGTTTCATTCTTCAGTGCGTGAAAATCTATTATGGTCTAAAGACTCAGCTAGTGAACAAGAGATATGGGATGCATTACATGTGGCTAACGCAGCAACTTTTGTTAAGGAATTGCCTCAGGGAGTTGACACCATAGTGGGTGATCGTGGAACTAGATTGTCGGGGGGGCAAAGACAAAGAATTGCTTTAGCTAGGGCGCTGATAAGAAACCCAGAATTGTTGATTTTAGATGAAGCAACTAGTGCTTTAGATAATGAATCAGAAAGGTTAATAAAACAATCAATCGAAGATTTGTCTAAGAGCACTACTATTCTAATAGTTGCTCATCGTTTGACTACAATCAAAAATGCTGATCAAGTTTATGTAATACAAGCTGGAAGAATTATTGAAAATGGATCTTATGCTGAGCTTAGTAACAATCCAGAATCTTCTTTGCATACCAGTTAAAATCATCAGTCCTTATAAAAATACTTAAACTAAAAATTTATATAGTTGCATGCTCCAATTAATTTTTTTTATAATAGGCTTGGGTGATTATTAAACTAAAAAATAATAGGTGGTGTTGATGTGAATGTTCTTGTAACTGGTGCGGATGGCTTTATTGGCTCTCATCTGACTGAGATGTTGGTAACTAAAGGTTATAAGGTCAAAGCGCTCTCTCAATATAATTCGTTCAATAACTGGGGATGGCTGGAAAATATTAAATGTAAGGATATGATAGAGGTATTAACAGGTGATATCAGAGATCCTTTCTACTGCAAATATATCACTAAAGATGTGGATGTTATATTTCATTTAGCGGCTTTAATTGCAATTCCATACTCATATATAGCTCCTGCAAGTTACGTAGATACAAATATTCAAGGAACACTGAATGTATGTCAGGCAGCAAAAGAAAATGGTAATATCCGAGTTATACATACTTCAACTAGTGAAGTATACGGAACTGCACAGTATGTTCCTATAGATGAAGAACACCCTCTTCAGCCACAATCTCCTTATAGTGCCACAAAAATTGCAGCAGATGCAATGGCAATGAGTTTTCATAACTCTTTTGAACTTCCAGTTACTATTGCAAGGCCTTTTAATTCTTATGGTCCAAGGCAATCAGCTCGAGCAGTTATTCCAACTGTTATTACTCAAATTGCTAATGGGGCAAAAGAATTGAAGTTGGGTGATCTAACACCAACTAGAGATTTCAGTTATGTTGAAGATACTTGTCGAGGATTCATTGCCATAGCAGAAGAAAGCAAAACTATTGGACAAACTATAAATATTGGCTCTAATTTTGAAATTAGTATAAGGAATACCCTTGATCTTATCAAAGAGCTAATGGGAAGTGATATAAATTTTGTCACTGATAAGCAGCGAATTCGACCAAGTAATTCAGAAGTTTTTCGTCTTTGGTGTGACAATACTAAAATTGAGAAACTGACTGGCTTCAAACCACAAGTTGATATCAAAGAAGGTTTGCAAAGAACTATAAACTGGATTACACAGCCTACTAATCTTAAATATTATAAATCAGAAATTTATAATGTATGAAGCTCCAATAGATTTCATAAGAAGCATTTATGGCTCTGAAGGTTTTATTCCACTCCATGAGCCGCGTTTTAGTGGAAATGAAAAGAAATACGTAAATGAATGTATAGACTCGACTTTTGTTTCATCTACTGGAAAATTTGTTGATGAGTTTGAAGATAAAATTGCAAAGTATACTGGCACAAAATATGCAGTTGCTACAAGTAATGGTACCTCAGCACTTCACATAGCTTTACTTTTAGCCAATGTTAATAAAAATGATGAAGTTATTACACAACCACTTAGCTTTGTAGCTACATGTAATGCAATTAGCTATTGTGGCGCTAATCCATTATTTGTTGATGTAGATAAAGATACAATGGGACTATCTCCATCAGCACTTAAAACTTTTTTAGAAAAAAACACAACGGTCATAAACCATCAGTGTGTCAACAAAAACTCTGGGAAGATTGTCAAAGCTTGTGTACCCATGCATACTTTTGGGCATCCTTGCAGGGTTGATGAAATCAAAGAAATTTGTGATAAATATAAAATATTATTAATTGAAGATGCAGCTGAGAGTCTGGGAAGTTTTTATAAAGATAAACATACTGGAACCTTCGGCAAAATGGGTGTTATAAGTTTTAATGGTAATAAAATTATTACTGGTGGTGGTGGTGGATGTATCATTACAAATGATGAGATATTAGCAAAAAAAGCTAAGCACCTAACCACAACTGCTAAAGTGTCTCACAAATGGAAATATACTCATGATATGATTGGATTTAACTACCGTATGCCGAATTTAAATGCAGCTTTATTACTGGCTCAATTAGAAAATTTAGAAAGTTTTTTGCTCAATAAAAGAGAATTAGCAATTGTTTATAAAGATTTTTTTACAAATAAGGCTTGCTATTTTTTTGAAGAGCCTTTTCAGAGTAGGTCAAATTATTGGCTTAATGTCATTATCCTAAAAGACAAAGAGCAGCGTGATTTATTTTTGGATGAATCAAACTCAACAGGGGTGATGAGTCGTCCAATTTGGACTCTGATGAATAAATTAACTATGTTTCAACATTCTCAGTGTGGGGATCTAACGAATTCTGAATGGTTGGCAGAACGTGTAGTGAACATACCAAGCAGTTCGGTTATATTATGAAAGAAATTCTTTTGATCGGCGGAGGTGGACACTGTAAGTCAGTGATTGATGTTATTGAGCAGGAAGGCAAGTTTCAAATTGTTGGAATAATTGATAAAGCTGAATTATTAGGAAGTAATGTTTTGGGATACTCAGTTATTGGTATCGATTCAGATCTTGAAGAGTTGTCAAAAAAATATTCCTATGCGCTTGTGACAATTGGTCAAATTAAATCATCTAAGTTAAGAAAGGGTTTATTTGACTTAGCAAAAAAAGCTGGATTCACTTTGCCAAGTATTGTTTCTCCAAGAGCCTATATTTCAAAAACTGCTATTATTGGTAATGGAGTAGTTGTAATGCATGATGTACTTATTAATGCAAATGCCTCTATAGGTGATAACTGTATTGTTAACTCGAAAGCATTAATTGAACATGATGCTAAGGTTTTTGAGCATTGTCATATTTCAACAAATACAACAATTAATGGAGGTGTGGTGATAGAATCAGGATGCTTTATTGGAAGTGGTGCGGTGATAAGAGATTCAATCTTCATTAAGAAAAATAGTTTTATTAAAGCAGGAAGTTTAATTAAGTGAGCGTATTTATAATTGCAGAAGCTGGCGTTAACCACAATGGCTCAATTGAATTAGCCTTTAAGTTAGTTGATGCTGCAATTGAGGCTGGGGTTGATGCAGTCAAATTTCAAACTTATAAGTCAGAGAATTTAGTATCAAAAAATACTCAAAAAGCTGAATATCAGAAAAAAACAACTAATTCATCAGAATCACAATTTGAGATGCTTAAAAAATTAGAGCTCTCCTTTGATGCTTATCGGAAGTTAAATAACTATTGCCAAGATAAAAATATTATTTTTCTTTCAACTCCATTTGACCACTCTAGCATTAATTTTCTTTATGAATTAAATCTTAAATTTTTTAAAATTCCAAGTGGTGAAATTACTAATTTACCCTATCTTAGGCATATTGGCTCACTTGCAAAACAAGTAATTTTATCTACAGGAATGTCCACACTTAAAGAAGTTGGTGACGCCTTAGCTATTTTGATAGATTCAGGAACGAAAAAAGAAAATATTACTGTATTGCATGCTAATACTATGTACCCAACACCAATGGAAGATGTAAATTTAAGGGCTATGCAAACTATTCAGAAGGAATTTGATGTATCTGTCGGTTATAGCGACCATACTATAGGTATTGAGGTTGATATTGCAGCTGTAGCAATGGGTGCAACTATGATTGAAAAGCATTTTACCTTAGATAAAACCATGAGAGGGCCTGACCATATTGCATCTCTGGAGCCTAAAGAATTAAAAGCTATGGTAACAGCAATTAGAAATATTGAAAAAGCAGTTGGCAAAAACATTAAAACTGTATCACCAAGTGAGCTAGAGAATAAAAACATAGTTAGGAAATCAATAACTGCTAAGTGTAGTATCAAAAAAGGAGAAAGATTAACAGAAGATAACTTAATTATTAAGCGTCCAGGGACTGGCATATCTCCAATGAACTGGGATAAAATATTAGGCACAGTTGCTAAGAATGATTATCAAGCAGATGAACTAATATGATTAAAAGAAAGATATGCGTAGTTACTGGCACAAGGGCAGAATATGGACTTTTCCATCCCATTTTAAAAAAAATTCAAGAGTCTAGTAAACTTCAACTTCAATTAATTGCAACAAGTGCCCATCTTTCAAGTAAATTTGGGCTGACTTATAAAGATATAGAGGAAGAGTTCTTTATAGATGATAAAGTTGATAATCTTTTTCCATCAAATACAAAGCTATCAGTAGCAAAATCAACTGGGCTTGCAACAATGTTACTTACAGATAGTTTTGAGAAATTAGAGCCTGACTTAGTGTTGCTTTTAGGTGATAGGTTTGAAGCTCATGCTGCTGCAACTGCAGCATTACTAATGAACATTCCGATAGCTCATATCCATGGAGGTGAAATTACTGAGGGAGCTATTGATGAACAAATTAGACACTCTATTACCAAAATGAGCTATCTTCACTTTTGCTCAACTGAAATATATCGCCATAGAATAATTCAAATGGGGGAAGACCCTTCAAGAGTTTTTAATACTGGAGCTCCTGGTATTGATAATATTGTAAACCTCAAATTATTATCAAAAACTGAACTTGAAAAAAAAATTAAGTGGAAGTTTGCTGATCAAACAGCTCTCTTTACATACCACCCTGAAACTCTTTCAAATAACGATTTAGTTAAAGATTTAAATGAAATTTTTGATACTTTAGATAATACTTCACTTGGTGTATTGTTCACTTATTCTAATGCAGATAGTGGCGGAAGAATTATCAACGAAAAGTTAGAAGATTTTTGTAAGCAAAATCCAAAAAAATTTAAAGTTGTAAAAAATTTGGGTCAATTAAACTATCTTAGCGCAATGAGCCACGTTGATCTTATTATTGGTAATAGTTCAAGTGGTATTATAGAGTCAGCCAGTTTTGGTAAGCCGGTAGTTAATATTGGAAATAGGCAGTCAGGCAGGCTAAAGGGAGTTAACATAATTGATACTGAAGTTAAAGAATTAAGTGAATCTATTAAAATGGCAATATCATTAAGTTTTATAAATAATTGTCAAGATATTACTAATATTTATGGCTCAGGAGGAGCATCTGAAAATATTGTTAATGAATTGATAAGTCACCCACTTTCAGTAAAGAAATTTTTTGTAGATATTAAGTAATGAGTTTAAAAATAATTATAAAGTTGTTCAATATGTTTAATAGAAATTTTGAGTTGAAAATTTCATCTGCTCAAGGAGATAAAAATGATTAGCTGGAAAGAGATATTAATAAAGCCAACTGATTCATTAGAGCATGCAATTAAAATATTGGCTGAGGGCGGCGCAAGAATTACATTAGTGGCTGATAAAAATGGTAAATTATTAGGCACTGTCACTGATGGTGATATTAGGCGCGCCTTAATCAACAAGCTAACAATGAAAAGTAAAGTAAAGATTGTTATGAATAATAATCCAATTAAAGCTAGTAAGGATTTTTCAAAACAAGAGTTACTTCAACTTATGACAAGTAAAAGCTTAATTCATATGCCAATTGTTGATGAAAATGGAGCAATATGTGGACTTGAAATTATTGAGCATCTAATCAGGAGCCCTATTTATAAAAATCCCGTTTTTTTGATGGCGGGCGGGTTTGGTAAAAGATTGCACCCTTTAACTGAAAATACTCCAAAGCCATTATTAAAAATAGGAGGCAAGCCTATAATCGAAACTATTATTAGGCAGTTTATAGATCATGGGTTTAATGAATTTTATATTTCTACGCATTATAAATCTGAACAAATAAGAGAATACTTTAAAGATGGCAGTCAGTATGGAGTAAATATTCATTATGTTCATGAAGATATTCCACTTGGTACAGCTGGATCATTAGGCCTTCTTCCAGTTAATATTTCAGGCCTTCCAATTATTGTAATGAATGGAGATCTCCTAACAAAAGTTGATTTTGAAGATTTATTGGATTTTCATAACTCCAATGAGTCTGATGCAACAATGTGTGTAAGAGAATATGATGTCCAGGTACCTTTTGGTGTAGTTGATATATATGAAGGGAAAATAGGGAAAATTTTAGAAAAACCATTGCATAAGTTTTATGTTAATGCTGGAATTTATGTGTTGAATAGCAATTTAGTAAAAAAAGTTGATGGAAAGTCTTATCTTGATATGCCAGATTTTTTAGAAAATGAGCTTAAGAATAAAGGAATAAATGCATTTCCAATTCATGAGTATTGGCAAGATATTGGTAGAATTGAAGAATATAAAAAGGCCAATCATGACGTTTTGTCGTTTAATAAATAAGACTTAAAGTGCCTATTAAAATTAAAACAGTATTAATTGTTGGTCTTGGGAGTATTGGTCGAAGACACGCAGCGATTATCAAATCTCTTTTCCCAGCTATAAATATAATAGTTTTTCGTCACACTTCTTGTAATAATGATGACCTTAAGCAGCTTGATTTGTATAAATGTGTCACTTCAGTTAATGATGCAATTGAATTAAAACCCCAAGCTGCAATAATTACTAATCCTGCATCACTCCATCTTGAGGTTGCTAAAAAATTAGCAAATAAGGGTATCCACTTACTAATTGAGAAGCCAATTTCTGATTCTTCTATGGGCGTAAAGGAATTGATAGATGATTGTTATCGCAATAAAGTAAATCTGATGATTGGATACAACATGAGATTCCTTCCATCATTATTAGAATTCAGAAAACAAATATACTCTAAAAAAATTGGAAAAATATATTCTATTAGGTCTGAAATTGGTCAATATTTACCAAACTGGAGGCCAGAAAAAAATTATAGGTCTAGCGTATCTGCCCAAAAGTTATTAGGTGGGGGAGCCCTTTTAGAGCTTAGTCATGAAATAGATTATTTATCCTGGATTTTTGGAAAAGTTGACTGGGTAAAATCACATGTGTCTAAACAGAGCGATTTAGAAATTGATGTTGAAGATAGCGCTCAAGTGATCTTAGGGTTTAAAAAGAGCGATAGTACAGTATTGACAGCGTCATTAAATATTGATTTTATTCGCCATGATACTACACGAAAGTGCTTTGCTATTGGAGAAAAGGGCACATTACTTTGGGATGGAATAAAAGGACAAGTTAAACTCTTTAAACAATCTAGTAAAGATTGGGAGGTTATATTTTCTTCAAATCCAGATAGAAACTTTACGTATATGGAAGAAATTACATCTTTTTTTTCGTCTATTGAATTTAATAAAAATCCAAAAATTTCAGGTAAAGATGGTCTAGAAGTGGTTAATATTATTCAAGATATTAAAGAATCTAGTAAAAATAATTCAATCGTTTATTGTCAAAAATGAAATATATAGTACTTATTTGTGCAAGGGGTGGTTCAAATGGATTGCCTGGAAAAAATATAAAACCATTGAATGGGATTCCATTAATTGGTCTATCCATTAATATTGCAAAAAAGATAAATAGAGCCTCTCGAATTATTGTATCAACAGACTCTGAAGAAATTGCAGATACTGCAATAGAGTTTGGAGCTGAAGTTCCTTTTATGAGGCCAAAAGAGCTTGCTTTAGACGATAGTCCTGAGTGGTTAGTTTGGAGACATGCAATTACTTACCTGGAGAATCAGAAAAATGAAATTATAGATAACCTTATAGTACTTCCAGCTACAGCGCCACTAAGAACTTTAGAAGATGTTAATAATTGCATTGATGAATTTGAAAAGGGTGACGTTGATTCTATAATTACAGTTAGTGAGGCGAAAAGAAGTCCTTACTTTAATATGATTGCTAATGATAATAATGGATATTCATCCCTTGTAATTAATAATAATGGTATTTCAAGGAGGCAGGATTCACCTAAAGTTTTTGATATGACAACAGTTGCGTATGTTGTTAAATCTAAATTTATAAAAAAATCTAATGGTATTTTTGAGGGAAAAGTCCGTAGCGTCTGCATTCCAGAAGAAAGAGCAATAGATATTGATACAATGCTAGACTTTAAGATTGCTGAATATTTAATTTCAACTAAATAACTTAATTATATGAAAAAAATCAAAGATTTAATGAGCCTTAAAGGAAGGCGAGCTTTAATAACTGGTGCGGTAGGTGGAATTGGCCAGGAAATTGCACTAACGATTGCTGAGCTTGGAGGTGATTTAGTATTAGTAGACCTCCCTGGTTCAGATTATAATCCTCTAAAACAAAAAATATTAGAAAATTGGAATGTTGATATTGAGTGTGTGAGTTGTGATTTGGAGAGCAAAAACTCCAGAGTATCTCTTATTAAAAACTTAACTAGTAGTAAAAATAGATTAGATATTCTTGTCAATAATGCTGCATTTGTTGGAGATTCAAATCTTGCTGGTTGGATTGATAATTTTAATCTTCAGAGCATAGAGACTTGGAATAGAGCACTTGAAGTAAACCTTACTGCATCTTTTCATCTTTCGCAGGGTTTTGTACCTCTACTAAAGAAAAGTGGAAATGGGTCTATTATTAATATTGCTTCAATTTATGGGGTAATTGCGCCAGATTATTCACTGTATAAAGATCTTGACATGGGTAATCCAGCTGCTTACTCAGTTTCTAAAGGTGGATTAATACAATTAACAAAATGGCTTTCTAAAACTATTTCTCCTGAGATCCGTGTAAATACTATTTCACCTGGCGGTGTCTGGCGAAATCAACCAAGTGAATTTGTTAAGCGTTATGAATCCAAAACATCAATAGGTAGAATGGCCACTGAAGAAGACTTTAAGGGCGCTATAGCTTATTTAGCAACTGATTTATCAGTATATGTAACAGGACAAAATCTGATTGTAGATGGTGGATTTACATCCTAGTAGTTTTTTTTAATTATATTTATTATTTAGCTTAAAAAATATGTGTGGAATTATTGGCATTGTTGATCCTTATAAAAAAATTAAATATGATATAGCTGAGCTTAATCATATGCAAATTCATAGGGGCCCTGATGAAAGTGGGGTTTTCAAAAATAGTTCTTTAGGTTTAAGTATGGCAATGACAAGATTATCTATTGTTGATGTTAATGAGGCACATCAGCCTTTTATATCGAAAGATGGTTATGTTGTAATTTTTAATGGAGAAATATTTAATTCTGCGAGCTTATTTAAGGGGATAGAAAAACATCGATCTTTTTCATCTGATGGACATGAAGTTCAAGTTATTTACTATTTGTATAAAAAATATGGAGAAAGTTTTCTTAAAAAGCTAAATGGTATGTTTTCTCTGTCAATATTTGATCCTAAAAAAAACTTAGTATTTATAGCTAGAGATAGATTTGGAATTAAGCCACTTCATTATTATAATAAAGGTGGGATTTTTTGTTTTTCATCAGAGATAGGTCCGCTTAAAAAAACCTTAAATAGGGATATAGCTATCGATTCCAATAGTGTTGCTAACTATTTTCGTTTGGGGTATGTCTCTAATCCCAATACTATATATTCTGAAATTAAGAATCTATCTCCAGGACATTTCATTAAATATAGCTTGGGTAATAAAAATTTTGAAGTAAAAAAATGGTGGAATCAACAACATACAATTAACTATGACCTGTCGAAGAATGATTGGTATGAGAAGATTAGTGCTCAATTATCAAAGTCACTAAACCAATGGACCACAAGTGATGTGCCAATATCTTATTCTTTATCTGGAGGGCTAGATTCTTCAGCATTAGTCGCTTTGGCTTCAATTAATTCAAAGAAAAGAATTAAAACTTATAGTTTAGGTTTCAAGGGCAAGGGGGAGGATCCTTGGAATGAATTAGAGAATGCTAGAGAGGTTTCGAAAAAATATGATACTGATCATACTGAGATTATATTAAAACAAGAAGATTTGGCTGATAGCTTAGAAGATATGGTTTTGCATTTAGAGCAGCCATATGCGGGAGGGCTGCCTTCATGGCCACTATTTAAAGAAATAGCTAAAGATTACAAAGTTGCAATTGTTGGTTCAGGCGGAGATGAAATTTTTGGTAATTATAATAGAGGAAGATTCTTCTCTAAATTGCAACAAGACGACTCTATGAAGGCTTTAGACATAAATTTATTTGAAGAATCAATTCAAAATGCTTTTTTTCTTATGAATGAAAAACAGGCGAGCGTAGTATTAAAAAATAATAAATCCAATACTGCAATACATTTATCTAATCTTTTTAATGAGTATAAAAATGATAATATCGATGACCGTGTGGCACAACTTTCTTTTGATACTCAACTAGTAGATGAGTTTTTAATGATGACGGATAGGTTTTCTATGGCACACTCTCTTGAAGTAAGAACTCCATATTTAGATCATGATTTAGTAAATTTACTTTTTTCAATGCCAATAAACTATCGTGTAGATTCTGATATCTATAAGATAGCTCTAAGAAAATCAATAGGACATTTGCTACCTCAATCTATACTTTCAACAAAAAAAAATGGTTTTAAAATTCCGTTGAGCCTTTGGATGCGCGGCCATTTGAGAGATTTAGTTGAGGATTTAATAGGAGAGTCAGCACTCAATAATAGTGAATATATTAGTAAAGATTTTTATCGCATGTATGTAAAGCCAATGATAAATGGTGATAATAATCATATCTCAATAATATGGTCAGTATTTATGTTTCAGATGTGGTTAAAAAGCTCTCAAAGAATGTATCAATAATTTTGATTTAAAAAAACTGAAATCTTTATAAAGCATGAGCAATTTAATATCATTAGAAATAAATGAGCTACTATTCTTTCTTTATTATTAAATGGTTATATAACTATGAAAAATAAAAATTTATTATCTTTTGGATTAATTGGTACAGGCCATTTTGGTTTAATTTTAGGGAGTTCCCTTCAAAAACTTGGGGATTTAATATGGGAGCTGAATTCGAATTCAGACTTTACTTTGTTTAAACTCCCAGACTGGGTATTCATTGCAACACCAAATGTTCTTCACTATGAACAAGCGCAATATTTTCTCAAAAAGGGAGTAAATGTTTTTATTGAAAAGCCTTCAGTTCTAAATCCTGAGGCTCTTGACATCTTAATCGATTTAGCAAAAAAAAATAATTCCTTGCTATACATTAGTGATGTTTTTTTATTTGATAAACGTTTAAACAATAATTTAATAAGTGATAATCCTGGCCAATTTTATTGGCAAAAAAAAATTGACAATCAAAAAACTTCATTATTTGATAGGTTGACCTATCACCATCTTTATTTGATTTATGAAAAAATAAATAAAACTAATCCTAAATTATTAATTAATAATCTTGATTTTATTAGTAGTTCTGAGATTGATTTAAATCTAAATATAGCCGGTCATAATTACAATTTATCTTACAGAGCTAATCATACTGATTCAAAAAAACATATTATTTTTGGCGAGTTGCTAAAAGGCCTTAATAATGATAGTGTTTTTATAATGCTTCAATCTATCATTAGAAAAACTGTTGATTTTGATAAAAATCATGTTAGATCTTTATGGGTTCTAAAATGTATTGAAAAACTGAAAAAATACTCTTATAAAAATATAGCAGTTATTGGAGGCGGTATTTTTGGATGTACTGCTGCGATTGAGCTGGCTAAAAGAGGACATAGAGTTACTTTATATGAGCAGCATAACGATATTATGTCAGAAACATCTTCAATAAATCAATATAGAGTTCACAGAGGGTATCATTATCCAAGAAGTTTTGACACGGCAGCTAAGTGCAAGCAAACTTCAGTTGATTTTGTGAAAGCCTTTCGTCAAGCTATTGTAAAAAATAAACCAGATATTGAACATTACTATGCTATTTCTAAGAAAAATTCATTAACATCTCCTACTCAATATATTGAATTTTTAAATTCAATTGGCTTGGATTATGAAATTGTTCCAAATATTCCAAATACTTCACTTACTGTGAGAGTTCAAGAAAATCTTTTTGACCCAAATTTGTTAAAAAATATTATCAAAAAAAGGCTTAAAGGCACAAATGTAGAGGTTAAATTAGGATTTAAAGCTTCATGTGATGAATTAAAAAACCAAGATGCTTCTGTTATTGCTACCTATTCTTATTTGAATGATTGGAATCTCCAGCCTGAGTTATTTCAGTATGAATTATGTGAGAAGCCTGTCTTCAAATTGCCAGCAGTTTATCAGAATAAAAGCATTGTAATAATGGATGGCCCATTTATGTGTATCGATCCATATGGAGACTCAGGCAATCATGTTTTGGGTAATGTTGTCCATGCTATTCATAACACTAATGTTGGTAAGTTTCCAAAAATACCAAAAGGATTTGAAGATTTGTTAAATAATGGAATTATTAAAAATCCACCAATTACCAATGTTTCAGATTTTATTGAATCAGCCCTACCTTTTTTTCCAGATATAAATAAAGCTATCCATATTGGTTCAATGTATACATTTAGAGCTGTTAAGCCGAATCTAGAAAAGACTGATGCTAGGCCCACTTTAGTAGGATTAATTAAGCCTAATATGGTTAGTGTATTTTCTGGAAAAGTTTGCACATGTTTATCTTCCGCAAAAGAACTTGCAAACCTTATTGAAATAGACTATGAGCTTTAAATTTAATAGAGATTCTATCTGTCATTAAATGACAATAATATTATGAAATACCTATAATAACTTATTTTTTATCAACTTATAATTGAAAAGTGAAAATTCTAATTAAGCCAGGCGTATCAAAAAATATATTGACTGTTATTGCCCTAGGAGATGATTTTTATCTAAATTGGCATAAGCATGCTTTTCCTGGCTGGGAAAAATACTGCAAACGGCATAAGTTAGGACTTGTAGTTTTTAAGAAAGATTTAATTTCAGTTAAAGATAAATTATGGAAAAAAGCAACTTGGCAAAAACTTCTAATTGCAGAATCATTAAAAAATTCATCCTTGTCAGTAGAAAATGTATGCAATCTTGATGCAGATATTTTAATTAATTACAAAGCTCCAAACATTTTTGATGAATATGTGCCAGAGACTATTGGTTTGGTTTCAATGGTTGAAAATTTACCATTTTCAATGAAGGAGGCCCGAAGAAAGGTATCTTTTCTAAGAAACAGATATTATGATCAAAAATATCCTCTAGATTCATCAATTTTTATGACTTTGGAGCAAACATATTCAAACAATAATTTGCCAGTTCAAGAAAATTATGCTTGTTCAGGATTAATTATGTTTAACATAAATAATCACGCTGAATTAATGAGAAACTGGTTTAACAAATATGACATAAATGAACTGGTGCTGTCCACAGGTGAGCAGCAATTATCTGACCCTATTTTTAATTATGAGATCCAAAACTGGGGGAATATTTCATGGCTAGATTATAAGTTTCAAGCTCTATGGAACTTTGAAATGGTAATTAAATATCCCTTTCTATATAAATATGGAAGAAATAAAGAAAATTTGATTAGAGAATGTATTGAAGCTAGTCTAATGACTAATTATTTTCTTCATTTTGCAGGATCATGGTACGAGAGTGATATGTTCGAAATAGGAGAGGTATTGGGCAGTAAGGAAAAGATAAGTGAAATTGAGGATTATTACCAGTATCTTGCTACACCAGTTACTGGCATAAGAAAAGGAGTAATTAAGCCTTCTTAGAAGATTGAAATGAATGATACATTTTTTCTAAATAAATTGATTTAATTTTTTGAAGATTTACAAATAATATTTAGAGTCTATTTAAATTTTTTTGGACTCTATGTATTTTAATTTTTTTTAGTATATCAGTCTATAATGACCTTTATAAAATCTAAGTTATTATCAAATGGCTCTAATATGAGGGGTGAGAATATATTAATTCATAGGTCTTTCAATATTAAGATATACAAAATTTATAATTAAAAATAAAAGAGAATGGGAATAGGTTATCAAGCA
>Ga0209482_1001119_pt1 | contig 19883 bp, 23 predicted proteins | sample CoawatmetaG10DNA_FD_187512 | JGI IMG/M metagenome (GOLD analysis project Ga0209482, IMG submission 187512) | Marine microbial communities from the West Antarctic Peninsula - Coastal water metaG104-DNA (SPAdes) (version 2) | ecosystem: Environmental > Aquatic > Marine > Coastal ...
CGAACAAGGTCGGGCGTGCCATCATAGAGAAGGTCCAGTTCCAGATAGGAAGTCAGGAGATACAGTCTCTGGATGACCTGTGGTACATTATGAATGACGAAGTTTTTAGAACCCAGGATGAGAAGGATTCATTGAAATATCTCATCAACGGTGGCGTTGACTATCTTCCCACAAGTGCTAAGAATTTCGGGCCAATCGAGTTGTACATCCCCCTGGACCTGTTCTTCTGCAGGACCCAGAAGACGACCGCAACACACGTGGACCACACGCGAGTGTATGACCAACGGAAGTCAACCAACCCCTACCTGCCACTGTGTGCCCTCCACGGGCAGGACATTACGGTGAGTATAACATTTAGCCAGCAACAGTACTTTTCAAACACGTCAAGTGCCATAGACTTGAGTTATCTCGACACATTCCTGATCACGGAAGAGATCATGATTTCCCCGGAGGAACGCCGCTATCTCATGGAGACACCGCAGACGTGCTTGATTCAGAATGTCCAGAAGCTACCGGAACAGGTTTTCGAGTTTGTCGATTCGGAGCAGCGTTACGAAGGCATAGTATCCAGTTTCCCCTTAAAGACGCTCCACTGGCTGTTTAGAAGTACGCAGTTTGAGGACCCTACGTCCTCCGCGCAGTTCCTGCATCGCTACAATTTCAGTACAATTCTCTCCACCAACGAGCAGAACAGGTTGTATTTCGAAATCATGAAACGCGCAGACTTCTTCATAGATGGTGTCCCCCAGATAGAGAGATTTGGAAATTCTGATTTTTATAAATATTATCAGAGTTTAAATAGCTCCATTACATCCACCAGTAAAAATATTTATAGTTATTCGTTTGCGTTAGAGCCAGGCAAGGCCGACCCTACGGGGTCAGTCAACTTTGCTAACTCTTCGTCAAATAAGACATTCCTTTCCTTCCTCCTTGAAAGGAAGGCATCAAGTACTGCCTTTGAGTCTGTCGATACGGATAAAGGTGTGAGCATACACGCTTATGCGAATGGGTATCAGGTGTTAAAAATAGCAGATAATATTGCTACTCTTGAGTTTTTGTAAAAATAGATGACTTATTATTCTTGATATATTCAATGATATCATTCTCGATGCACCACTTAATGAAATTAAGTTGGGCGACAGTCGTGGTAATATCATTGAACTCAATGCGGTCCGTCCGGCAGAACGGGTCAAAGAGCTTCTTGCTGTAGCCGTCCAGGCTACTCTTATATGACATGTGGACAGTAAACGCCTTACCGTCCCTGGTATTGTACGATAGCTTCTTATTCTTACAATGATTGGTTACAAACCATTCGATGTTTCGGAGAGAAACACCGTCTTTCTTATTGAGCACAGAGAGTAGTGTAGCGGCATTCTCGTTGCGGTTATAAAAGGTGGTAAGACTCGTCAGTAGAGTGGTCTCCTTACTCATTTATATTAACAGGCGTTCAACCTCTAAGTAAATATATTGCGCCCGTCGATATTCTGTACTTTAGGTCTGCGCATCTTTAGCCTGCGGTCCAACTCCTCTTCCTCCTTCTTATGCTGCTTCTGGTGGTGGCCACAGAAACCGTTACTCCTGCACTTCATACGACATGGCATACCTGTACTCGGATAGGTCCCCCTGCAGCGCCCGGTCGTAAACAAACTCGGGTTCACAATGGGAGAACTCTTCACAATGTCCCTGTAGGTGTGCGCGGACAGGTTATTTGCCGTCTGGTACGCCATAGCACCTTTCAACACCTGTGATTGGTACCACCGGTCCATCCATGCGTTTGCATAAGCCTGAGCGTCTTCCTTTGGTATATTGAAAAAACTTTCAATCGGTGGGAGATTCATTCTTCATATAATTATTTCGTCTCATGTCCTTAACTTTGCGAAAATATCACTAATCTTGCGACAATCCTTGGCAATATCCTTCTTTTTGGACTTTTTGGGTGGCATCATACACGTAAATATGTCAGCACCCTTGACCAGGGGGTCAAGCAGATCTTCAATTGGTTTCTTCAACTGGTTCGTGAAGTAATACTGGAAATCAAGCTCAACGGAAGGTGTCACCTTAACATATTCAGGATCCTCGGCCTTGTCAAACATCTTAGCCTGTGGGTTATCCGTCTTAACAAGCACAAACGGAACCCTATCACCCGGATGCGGGTGGGAACCAGGTGAGCGCTCGTTTATCTTCTCCAGCACCCGGATATGTGGCTGTGCAGGAATATACTGCTTTTCGCCATTCACCATCTTACTGTATTCCCAGTCATTGATGGGACCCACGGGAATCTTATCCTTAATTTCCTGTGGTGGACGCATATCCATCATAGTCTTCGGGGTAGCATTCGGCGGCACAAACGTATTCTGGGAAAGACGCACCTTGTACCGGTCGGCAAGCGACTTAGACATAATCAGTTTCTCCATGGGGACTTCGCCGTCAACCAATTGCTGAGCCCGGTCCTTTGCGCGGATGATGGCAGGCTTGGGGTCATTCGACTCCAGGATAAGGTCCAATACCTCCTTGCAGACCTCGCGGGTGTAGGGAGTGTTATCACGCCGCACCAACTGCAGACCCTTGACATCAATCTTCTCCATCTCCATCGCACCCTGACGATTACGGGTCCACATCTTTGCCGCATACCGCTTCTTGGAATACAGAATATACGGACAATACACTTTCTCAAGTTCCAGGTCATTGGGCTTCTTGAAAAGACCGTTACACAATTCCGCAGCCTTCTCACCAATCTGCCAGCTATGCTCAATCGCCTCGTCAGTAGTCATACCCTTGCAGTCAAACTGAATCATGACGGAATCCGTATCTCCATACCGTACAACGGCACCCGGGAAGTTGTCCTCAACACACTCCTTAGTCATACTAATCATGTTTCTGCCCTGGCACGTGGTGCTCGCGGCAATAGGAACACAAGGCAGAATACCCTTACGGGCTCCGGTGAAACCGTAAATACTATTCATTGATATCTTATATGCCAACTGCTGACCGTTATACACTTCCTCCATATGCGTACCACGATGCTCAGCCATCAATTTCTTAGCCTTCTTACGGAACTCTTTCAGTTCCTGCAGAATCACGGGTAACAAGGAGGGCACGTCCTGTGCAAACCGGTGGACGGTCTCCTTCCCGTCCTGGTTTTTGATGGTGAAATCCTCATAGGTGACACCAGGGATATTGTTATACCGTGGTTCCATCACCAGCGAAGAATAACACATGTTGTGTGCCACCATAATACTCGGATACAGGGACGCGAAATCCAGGGCCGTGATGGGCTCATAGTATGCTCCGATGTGAGCCTCAAGGACCGTAGCACCCTCGTACTTCTCATCCGGGTCGGCCATCATTCTGATCTCATCTTTAGACTTTTCAGGATGCTCCTTCGCGAGTCTATTCATCAGTGCATAGTCAATCTTCTTCTGGATGGTTGGGACAAGAAACCCCAGGTCTCTGGCCTTTCGCATAATCTGGCTGTACACCTTAATCTGCTGACCGCGCTCAGACAGATAACTCAGTGGAACCCAGGTGGCTTTGGCCATCTCCAGAAGATTTGTGAATATGCACAACTTGTCAATCAACCTGTGGGGTAGAAGGGTATCCTTCAAACAGTACTCTGCCACCTCCCCGAGTTCCTTGGGGTCACCACGAGCGAATCGCGCAAACATCTCCTTAGCAGGCATGTCAATCTTCTGATCACCGAGGAAGGTCTTCGAGACATTGTTCAGTGAATACGAGTCAAGCTTCTTCTCACGCTTGATTTCGTGGAACAAATCGAAGATGTACCGGCCGTTCATGGGAAGTAGGGTGAGCGTGTTGTCGCCAAGGGCGCCACTCGATAACCTCTTCTCCATCAATGAACAATTCTCAGTGCGCAGACGACCAAGCTGATAGAACTTGTACGAGCACCGGACATCTGGGTGTGCAGCCCTAGTATAGATGTACTTCAAATCAAACCCAAAGATGTTATACCCCGTCAATGCGTCCGGGTCAACTTCACGGACATGCTCGGCAAATGCCTCCAGCATCTCCCGCTCCGTATCAAATGAAATTATATCATCACCACCTTCGGTCTGCTTGTAACAAAAACACTTCTTACTGATAATTTCATCCGACCCGTGGCATCTGGTCGTGCATGCAACCTGGAACATTTCATCCTTGGCAATATTGGGGTCGGGAAACTTACCGGTACTGCTGGTACACTCAATATCAAAGGACATTATCTTCAGCGGCGCAATATCATCCCTGTCAACGGGCACAATTGTCTTCCAATCATCGACCGCAATATCAATATCACAACGACTCACGTTGTTGGGATTGCCAACAGCCTTCATCCATCCAGTAGATTTGATATTGGTCCGGTGCATCAAACGAAGAAATGGTTCAATGTTGGCCTCGTAAATCTTGAGATTAGCCCGTTTCAGGGCGTATGAACAGTTCTTCATATCCTTGAGTGTATTGAAGTTGAACTTCAGAAAATAAAACTCCTTGTTATTCTGGAAACCCCACAAATCCTTCTTCTTCATGAGTTGTATTTTGGTCGCCAACCCACCATGTTCCTCCTTAATCCTTCCTTTTTGTGAGATATCATCAAGTTTCACAAAAAAGTAGGGGTCGAATGGGGTCGTCAGGCATACTGACTTGCCATCCTCGGTTCTGCCAAAAATATGCACGTTATACTGTTCTTCACCATCACGTGCCTCCCACGCAACTGCTTGGAAAGTTGTAGCCATTATTCTTATTATTTATATGTTTGAAATGTTTAATTATTCTTCTCCTCGTCAGAGGCAATATCTGCCCATCTGTCAGATGTAGTCACACCAGTGGAACCAAAACCACAGTCACCCCGTGCGGTATTGGCAACACTGTCAACCTCGGTAACGTCAGGGGTCAGACACTGCTCAAGAATAAGCTGAGCGATTCTATACCCCGGCTTAACCGTGTACTTCCGACGGTCGTGGTTGAAAAGAACAACCTTGACCTCGCCTGTATAGTCAGGGTCAACTACACCAGCGCCGACCTGTAGACCGAACTTTACAGCAAGACCCGACCGTGGTGCAATGCGAGCGTAACAACCCCCAGGTATGGAGAGGGACAGTCCGGTTCTGATGACATGCCGTCGGCCGGGGAGGATGGTACACTCTTCGTCCGCGCACAGGTCGTAACCAGCCGCATTCGCAGAGCCACGCGTAGGTAAAATCGCAGTGTTACTAAGACGCTTAACACACAGAGACATTCTGTATAGATATCATCGCAACCCTTTATACGTGTAAATATCTCGAAGATATGATATTGCAGTTTTTTCAGATGAAAACCACTTGAATGGGTTATTCTGTCCGCCAGCGATAACACTCCCATGTATTGTAGTTATACCCGCACCATATTTCGACCAAAACGAATGGTCAACTTCCTCCATTTTTATCATCTTCAGGACAGTCGATGCCTCTACTATATTGGCAAATGCGATACCGTAAAAGGTTACAATACCGGTATCCACATTCAACTTGCCCATATGGTCAAGGAATGATGCTGGGTGGCTTGTAACGATAGTCATCAAGTGGCAACCTCTTAATAATAGATGGGATTTTTGTTTTTATGTAAAATAACACAAGGCATACTGCATCGGCAATATCATGCTTTCGCTCAACGGTCTGGAAATCATATATATGTCCAATATATTCCGTGGCCACACCAACGGTCTTTTCCTTGCGCTGTTCATAATCATAATGAGAAATGTGAAAATGCTTGTGCATAGAGTTTGGGGAAATAAGTATAGTCTTATTCCTGAACGCACTCATCAAGAGTGCCTCTATGTCTTTCAGACCCATGGGCGGCTGGCGCTCTATGAGTATCTTGTCTGCCTCGTCAAACATCGACTGGTACTCCTGTATGAAATGCGCCACACGGTCACATGTCTCATTTGTATGTGGAATCTTACACTCCATGGGTTCTATTCTATGATGAATAATATGTGCAATATTCTTCTTGAACGCATGGGTAAACGTGGGTTTGTTCTCATCATCAAGAACACATCGTGTGATACCCATGTTCACATGACCTACATCAATCCCAATTAATATCATAAATATTTAAGAAATTATAACTTTATACTTATTTCGAAAAATTCTACTATTTAAAAATTCAGCAGCTTCCTCCATGGATTTACATTGATACAATAACCACCTTGACCAAAACCACTCCATGTGCATACCCGTCACGCCCCACCGTTCCTCGGTACTTGTCATAAAAGATGACCCTATGCCCCCATGGCGTCTCAGATAGTTGACACGACGCACTTCATCCTTGTGTGTCGTATAATCATCGATAAATTTATAACCAAATTTAACTTTCTTATTACCTGGCAAATATACCTGCCACTTCTTATGCACATCGGAAGCAGGAGATATTCGTATTTCGAGGTTCATCTTATGTATATAATGAATAAATTGTTTAATATATTATACCCTGTCTTCCCAAGATGATAAAGCACACCCATCAGCAAAGTTCAATTTCTCTGCATTTAAGGAAAAATCACACGGGCGCAGGATGCTCCAGTCCGTGCCACTGTCCAGCACGCCGCACTGCGCATAGATATACCCCACCAACGCGCTGCACCAGAACCTGTCTGTTTTCTGAGCGTGGGGGTCGTGCTGTATGAGGGCCTCCACCCAGTCAAGGGGCACGATGTCATATGGCTTGCCATACACTACGTCATGCACCTTCTTGAGATTCTCCTGCGAGAAGTGCGATTTGTCGCAGTGCATGGCGCGACGGAGCGCAACACCCTTGCCCTTGTACGACTTCAGTATCTCGTCCAGGGGTGTAATCTGCACCCCCAACTTAATCTTCCCATCCTGTGGATCCGGTAACCCCTCCCAACTGGATTCCCACACATACGTCCCCTTCAGGTGCGGATGCAGGAACGTAGGGTCTTTCAACACCATCGCAACATGGGTGTAGTTGCTGTGGGTCCCCCACTTCACAAGCGACGACAACCAATTTCCCGTTCCGTTGAAAAGCAGCAGATCCCCAGTCTTCATACAATGTGGTTAGAATTAAATATGCTCTGTGGGTAAGTTCTTACATATATTAGGGTTATTATCTCTGTCATAATACATGTACCATACTTGAATTGGATACTGCGGCGTCGATGAACTAGCGCGTAAGATGGCGTCTCGCAGGGGAGGAAGGCGTTCGTCCAGTGACGACTTATGAGTTCTGCTGCGGTCGGGGTTCCACATAATAACCACGAGGGATTTCCCTCCCGTCTCATCGAATATATCGGATATTCGTTTCTCCTCGCAACTGTATGCCTTCCCCGAATGCTGGTTCTCCTGGCACTCAACTTGTATCCACACGTCTGTACCGGCATAGAGCGCGTCGGGTCTGTATGAAGTACATGCCTCTCCACCTATGCGCCGGTCGAGTCGTTGGAGCCAGGGCAGGACGTCGGCCAGGGCGGGGTCCTTCAGTAGAAACTGCCGCATACGCAATTCCTTGCGCGTCTTACACCCGGTGATTTTTTTGAAACATTTCCTACATACCTCCATTGAACCGTGTTCGGTAACCACTTCGATAACAACCCCACACGCTCCCACACAACACTCACAAACAAACTCCCCAACGTCATGTACACTTGCCATGTGCGCCCTGAAGTTGACCGCTTGCTTGAACTTATCATCACATTCTGGGTCGGTGCACGGGTGCCAGATGACCCCAACGTCATGTTTATCTGACATGTGCTGCTTGAGGTGGCCCGCTCGCTTGAACTTATCATTACATCCTGGATGGATGCACGGGTACCAGATGACATCAACGTCATGTTTAGCTGACATGTGCACCTTGAGGGTGCCCGGTTGCTTGAACTTATCATTACATCCTGGATGGGTGCACGGGTGCCAGATGACATCAACGTCATGTTTATTTGACATGTGCGTATTGAGGTGGCTCGCTCGCTTGAACTTATCATTACATCCTGGGTGGGTGCACGGGTACCAGATGACATCAACGTTATGTTTAGCTGCCATGTGCTTCTTGAGGTTGCCCGCTTCCTTGAACTTATCATTACATCCTGGATGGGTGCACGGGCGCCAGATGACCCCGACGTCATGTTTATTTGCCATGTGCACCTTGAGGTTGCCCGGTTGCTTGAACGTCTTATCACACCCTGGATGGGTGCACGGGTGCCAGATGACATCAACGTCATGTTTATTTGCCATGTGCTGCTTGAGGCCGCTCGCTTGCTCGAACGTCTTATCGCACAGGGTACACGGGTGCACCTTGGGTCTCCTCGGTGGCCGAGACGCCATTTTAGATAATATGATTTTAAATAACCTTAGTTATATTTATACAAATGTCAATAATTAGTCATCCGGGAACTCTCTCTGCCTATGGGTACCGAGATGTTCGTGGCAAGAGCGAACTTGCCCGCCACAGGGCACTCCTCCGCGCGGTAAGGGGCTTGGTCGCGGAAAAGAAAATCACCTTCAGGGAGGCGGCCCTCAAGGTATTTCGCAAACTCAATGCGGTTATGATACTTAACCCATCCATGTCTGCCATATTCAGGGCGGACAGGGACTGGCTGGGGGGTAAAATTGTATAAACATATCTTACGTGAAGTTTTAGTGTAAGATAAGTATATCCATCCACCAACCATGCCGCAGAGGGAAGTGACTAGCCTCTCGGTTAAGGAACTCGATAGGCGCACCAGCAACAATGACGGTGACGTTGAAGAGACGGACGTCATCGTGATTGCATCTGAATTCCAGCGAGGCGACGAGGAGACGGGGGTTTGGAAAAAGAAAAACAAACAGGATTTGATTGCCTCGATTGAGAATAACTACTCTACTGGGATTTTGTCTCTTGTGAAGCCCAGTGCAACCCAAGCCCGTCGGGAGGGACAAACCCTATCATATTACGTTCTGGATGGTGGTAACAGATTGCGCGCGATTCGGGATTTTCGTAATGGCTCATGGCCTACTCAGGACGGAACATATTACAAAGACATGAACCCAACCCGTCAGGCGGAATTTGATAACTCAGTCCTCCCCGTGGAGAAGATTGGTCTGCTTTTAGCTGACCCTAAGGACACCATCGCAAAAATGTTTAAAGCTCTGAATACCACTGCTGTATGCCTTTCGCCAGGGGAACTTATCAAGGCACATGGGTGGCTGAAGAATAAGAACTTCATCGAAATGTCGAAGTTTTTCATAGGCGATATATGGGAAACTAAATTCAGTAATGATAGTCTGGGCAGTGCGTCTGTCCGGTGGAAGGCATTGTTTGGCGGCAGAAAGCATGCAATCACAGAAACAGACAGATGTCTTGCCATGGCAACGATATGTGCTTTCTTTGTTTCTGCGCACACGGGGAAGTTTTCTTTGTTTGATAAAAATTATGACAAGCTTAGCCCCTATCTGGATACTGTCCTAGATATTGCTGACATAACGCACATCACGGAAAAAATTAATACTTTTCTTGGTATCATGGAAGTGATATATTCGCCCCTGATTTTCTCTATTTCTAAAGGTATTCCTTGCAAGAAACACATTAATGCTATCTGGAAAAAGATTTGCGAAGGTGCAATGGACAGTGCGATGTCTGAAAAAATGAAGACTTTTTACACGGCTATTGCGGAAGACACGGCGGCTAGGGATAGATATAAGCAAGTTATGAGCAAGAACGGTGATAACCACGCCACATCCAGTAAGATAGCTGACGTCCTTTCCATGATTAAAACATGGCCAGCAAAATTAGAATAGTAAATATGAATTTTTATTCACAGCATCCTTCCTCGTCCATCAGCATAATAATATAATAATAAATGAAATATAATTATATTATGGATATTTTAGCTATTTAGTTGCGGGTGAAGGGCGTGTAGGCAAGGGCGGGTCCGGTGTTTCTGTTGGCATTGAAAATTCTTCGCCCCTCATAATGCGCGGTCGCGGGGCCGTACTCTTCATATCCTGGAGGCGGAGCCTCAGTTTCCGAGTATGTATATACTTCGACCCGTCCAGTTAATATATCTCCTTTGCTATTCTTGTATTTAATAGTCTTCTGCGCCCAAGGATGCCTGCCAGTTTTCAAGGCCTTTGCGGCATTCGCTTTGTTTCTGTGGACTGTCACTGTCATATTTCTGTTCGTCTTCGCCTCCCTCGCCGCCCGCTCCTTCGCCTTCCTCGCCGCCAGCCTACGCCTCGGCATCTGATAGCCTGAGATGTTTTCCGTTACTACCTTTCCTTTGCTATTCTTGTATTGAAAAGTGTTGAAGGTCGGAGGATACAAACCATTTGTCAAGGACTTCCAGGCCGTCATTCTTGTACTGAAGACTGTTTTGTTGTTGTTCGGCATTTAATAATTAACAAAGAAAATAATATAAAACGCAATGAAATATTATGGATAATTTAGAAAGGAAAACAGCCATTCGTTTTCCTGACCCTCCTGACCTTCCTGGGTATCCTGTCAACTATTGTTATATCTCTTGATGAATTGCCAGTACCGCTGTAAAAGGGGCTAGGCTCGTCAGACCCGTCGGGGTTAATGCGTATTATGTTAATTTCGCACGCCCATGTAGTTGCTTCAACAACCTCTGTATCATTTCTGCAGACGAGAAGTTCCCCGCATTCGTGGTTATCAATGAACTCAACAGTACACCCCTTAACCCCAAACGTCTTTAACATGGGTAGAGCCTTATACTTAATCTTAAAGTCGTAGAATTGGCTTAAATTTTCAATGTATATCCTGTGTTTAAGTCCTATACGGCGACAAAGATTCAGGCCACTGATTCCCGACTTTTTCACCCGGTGAGTTATATCCTTTGGTGGCGCTGGTTCCGGGTCGGGCTCATGGATAGGTTCAGGTTCCTGTTCGGGTTCAGGCGACTGCACGGGTTCAGGCGACTGCACGGTTTTGCGTATATTCCATACTCGAAGTATCGCGGCAACTGTAATTGCCAGTAACACATTTCTCGTCATACTATAATATATATATAGTATAAATGGTCAACAAAAACGGAATCACTCTCCTCGCCGCCGCGATATTTTTCACTGTCGCCAACCCCGCTACATATCAGCTCACCAGGAAGCTCCTCGGTGACTGGGTCGCGTCCGCTGCTGGATGTCCCACGTTCCACGGTTTCCTCCTGCACGTCCTCGTCTATGCGATCATCACCCGCGCTACAATGGGTTATTAGAGACTTAGACCGCATACACAATAAGTATGTTTACACCCGATAAATATTCACCAACAACCATCCCTGCACTTCCTGGTTATCAGCACATATGGATTTCAATGAATCCCCATACGAGACGGATAACCACGAGGCGTACACCAATTATTGCGTGGAAAATTACCCCTGCTATAAAAGGTAGGGAAGCACAGACCAGTATGACACCCGTGTCCATGTTTAACTATGAGGGTCTTCCAAGTATTTCGGATTTTGAGAGGTACGGTGTTCAGGACCCAGAGGGCAATGTGACTGCAAGGGGTGCTTACTTCCCACTGGGTCGTGATTTTGCATACACGGCAGAAACTAGTTTGTCACAGTATATTTCACAATTTGATTAATATATGTATATAGTATATAAACTAAATGATGCAGATATCACCGGAAGCAAAGAAAGCTATGATGAATATGGCAATGCAGGCCGCCAAGGCGGCGGCGACCGCGGCAGCCGCGGCAGCCGCGGCGAAGATGGGCGCCGCGATAGCCAATAAATCACCCGTGGCCACCGTGGGCCTCCCCGCCGCCCCGCCGGTACAGACAGCGGCGATCGGTGGTTACATCCGCGGTACAAAGGCGATGCTCCACAAGGGTGAGCGCGTCATCGGTGTGGCCTGTGCCACGGCGATGAAGGGTGGGTTGAAGCGCAAGCCGTATAAGACAGTGCGCGTTCGCAAGGGCACAAAGGCCAGGAAGGTCCCCGCGAGTGGTATAATTCGCGATACAGGTCTGTATAATGTCCGCCCCGGACAGTATGTTATTCCTAAATAAAATCATGTTACATAGTATGTCGTCGCCCCCATCCCCACCCAGAAAACCCCGCAGACGCGGCCGCCCTACCACTAACAGAACCCACATTGTCCGTCTTAATAACAACGATATGAACAAAAATGGTGGTATGAATAAAGAATCCCGTGATTTATTAGCTGGACACAAGAACGCAATCAAACAAATTGATTTCCCGAAGAGTGCATATACCAAAAGTGGAATGATCAGGAAATTAGTCGAGAACCAATTGTGGAATATATTCAATAGGAATACACTGCAGTTAACATATTCATTTAAGATATAAAGATAAATCTTGCATAAATATTATGGATACCGAGGATAAATGGTACCACAAATATTTTCCAGAATATTATAAAATTTATAAAGCTGAGGCAGAAGTGAAGAATGTAATTTTTGTCAAAATAGATAAGTTACTCCATGGTATTGTTCGTGGTACGAATGTGGTCTCACTTGGCCACCTAACCAAGAAATCGCGAGTCAATGTGCGGGGTAGCAATGATATGGCGGGGGTTGTGTCTTTTGACCACGGGGATGGGGGCGGTCACTGGTTTGCCATATATTACAAGGCAGCCACCGATACACTGTGGGCATATGAGTCGTCTCAGCAAGTACAGCGGGAAACACGCCGGTCCGTCAAAGTTTCATCCGATTTCACCGAACTCATGAAAGATACCATTCGTGCCATTTTTGGAGACCTATATGATATCAGCATTGTGGGATCAAGCAGTATCATATACCCAGAAGATGCGGTGAAGTTTGCAAAGTGTCGTCCGGGGGAGGAGTGCCGGCAACCGTATAGATTTGGTTACCAGTTATTGGTTGATTCCCTGGTCAAACGTGATGAGGAACCCACGCCCGATCAGACAAGAAAGATTCTATCATATGCGTGGCAGCACCAGTTCTGTTATGTGGAAGCATTGATGTTCCTTGATGAATATATTCACAAGCGCCCCCATCATGCATGCATATGCACACGTTCGGCACTGATGCGGGTAAAGGCGTTTGTCAAGACACTTGACTTAAAATTGAAGTCCACTGTGTATGAGCAATTTATGAGGATAATGAACCCCGAAACTGGCCGGGTAAATTGCGTATGAAGTCGGGCAGTTCCATGATGGCTGCAACTATAAGACCTTTAATCGTTAATGAGAGGGCATTCTGTATCATCACGGCATGCTCACAAACCGTATTGACATGGGCGTTCAAGCTCCATATGGGATACCACCAGGTTCCTGCCCCCAGACAGTATTTATAGTACAAACTACTACACAAGATAAAAGCAATGTGACTGCATATAAGGATTCCCAGGTTTTTGAGAAACATCTTATGTATTAGAGGAGTAGAATCTTTATAACACAAGAATAATGGATGCCGTACCTGGCATTGTAGACGTATTTGATATCACGGGTATCCATAATGATATCCTTTCGTGGGATGATATCATGAAGGCCATGAGGGCCGCGGGCGCGACTCTGGCTGTACCGTATCCTACCTCTGAAGTTCCCGGAAATAGCATGTCAAGACACGCCGTGCGTGATGAACTGGAAGCATTGGTGAAATATGGTGCCGTGATTAATTGTAGGTGTAATGGGTGGTCGGGCTTAAGACTTAGGGAGCCTGTAGAGACTAAGGATAACACAATGCACGCCTCTGTCATTGCCATTGCTAGGGATGTGTTTGCGAAGTTGGGCCCTGGGTACAGTGAGAGTATCTACCACAAGGCCATGTGTGTGGGTCTGCAGCGCCGCGGTCTTCCCTATGAGACGGAGCGCATCGTTGTCGTGAAGTATGATGGTACTGCGATTGGCAATTTACGCATTGACTTGGTTATTGACAATGAGTATATTGCGGAGTTGAAGTCCATTTCTGGGGGCATCAAGGACAGGGAGAAGGGTCAGTTGGCGCGCTACATGGACCTGACGGGCATCAGAAAGGGGTCGGTCATCAACTTCCCGCCCATCAAGGATACTATTGAGGTCTATGACCCTTCATCATCAGTCACTATTCTGTAACTCATCCAGTATATAAGCAATTGGCATCACCCTCATAACCCATTTGGAATGTGCAATAGCATCATTATAGTACTCCTTGGCACTATCTCCGTCCAGTCTCGCTTCTAAAGCAGCTCTTGCGTTTTTTAGATGCGACAATGCGTCATTTACACAGAAATCATGATATACATTCCCGTTTTTTGAACTTTCTATATCACTACTGAATTCGTCCATATGTATTTTAGTTGTTTGTTTCTTTAATTGCTGAACCTTACACCAGCCATACCATCCTGGACACGAAGTACGTTATAGTTAACGGCGTATATGGAGATGGGGTTTGTTGATCTGTTAGATCCGAGGGTTATACCGTCGAGGTGCATCTTCGCTGAATCCAGACGACTGAAGTTGCAGGTACCATTGGGGTTTATGCCCGAAATGTTCCTACCAAAACTGTACATGTAGAAACGAGTGTAGAACGGGCAGCCGACTGTGTTATCGAAGTTGATGAGTCCGTTGGTGGTGTGGTAGTACCCCTGCACAGTGTGGAAATAGTTCGGTGTCATCTTCTCTATCTTGGGTGAGCCATTGAGGTATATATCAGCGCTGGTGAACTTGAAAAAATCGTTCGCCGGGTTCGCGTTCTTTGCCTCGAACCCGAAGAATATACTCTTCACGGGGTGGTTGAAATAGGACAGGTCATAGTTGCTAACCGCGCCAGACGACGAATCAATTGTGATCTTCTGTGTCTGGGTGATTACAATGTCATGTGCCATGGTACTGAACTTGTTGCGCTCGTCTGTGTCGAGGAATATGTAGTTGCCATAACACTTTGTGATGACACTCGATGAAATGCTAGCACCCCACTTGATTCTAATCTCGGCCTTGTGGTACTGCATGGCAATCAGAGGCAGAAACATATCGTTGTCACAGAAGAAGAAGTGCAGTGGGAAGAAGTTCTTGTCGGACTGGGAAACCTTGTTATTGACCGCGTCAGACTTGGCCTTGGTCTCCGCCATGTAGATTGTCCATATATCGGAGCAGAACTCGTAGGTCTGTGTATCGACCAACTTTCCACCTATGTACAACTCAAATACTGTACCCGGGAGGTAATCGATGAGGTTTGTACCCTCGATCCACATATAATTGATGAGGTCTCCCAGTTTATCGATCTCGATGACGGACATACCACCCACCACCTTCTGACCCTTTATCTCAAGGAGCTTGGCGGCCTGTGTGAAGTTCGTGTGGCGCTTGAATGTGGACTTGAAAAACGAGTCACCCTGTTCATTTGTTATGTAGACATCCTGAACACCCTGTGCGACTAACTGTATTAAAGACCCTGACATCTTATAATACTTGGATAAATTTAATATCACTAGAAACCTTGGTAAAAATTTGAATATACATTATAGTTCCTTCTGCATATTTACAATATTCTGGAATATTTATATAATATTCATAATCATCACTCACAATACAATCTGTAGTATATTTCCTCTGATTAGTAGAATAACATGAAAATTTTGAACCTATGATAGAATGGTTGTCGAGACACTCGATGAAAAACGGATTGAATCTATCGACAACCTGTTCTGAACAATAATCATCAAAAAATATACAATCAAAATTTCCACATGTGCATAGGACATCCTGCCATCTACCCTTGACTAAATTTATGTTAATATTTGTGTGACGTTTTTTGAATTCTTCAATTTTTTCCCACACCACAGGAGAACATTCTATAACAGTATAATCTGTAACATCAGGGAAAGAACAAATTCTATCCGCTGAGAAACCCAATCCGTATCCAATTTCAAGGACTGATCCATATGGATTAAGTTTGTCAATACACGCTTCCATGTAAGGTTTTTCCCATGCCATCATGACCTGGTGAAAACCTGTTTCGTCGGTAAGAAGTGTATCATTTTCTGAATAAACGAGTTTCATTATTATATCTAAGGAGGAGCAAAATATGACGGAATATACACAACCTGTGCGTCTGCCCCACCGAAAGCCTCCATGTTGACAGTCATGGGGAAAAAGGCAAAATTGGTGGCAGCGACGGGCATACCGTTTCTGTCACCTGTGCCGGATGGTAGATACCTGGTGCTTGAAATGCGATAGTTGCCACTGGACGCCGCTGACATACTCCTATCATATTGAGATGGAGTAACGTTGTTAGCAAGAGTGCTGGCGCCAGCACCTGCGAGTGCATTGAACGTAACTTCATTTGTAGTACGGTTGACGTGTAATAAAGACCCCGTGACACCGGAACGAATGGGTTTGATGTAGCACGACGATGCCTGCCCCGTATTGAGGGCCGCTCCTGATGCGTTCAACACGATGGTGTTGGCATGCTGATTCGCCTGTCCAGCCTGTTCACCGATTGCAATTGCGTTGGTGCCCTGTGAGCTATTGCCTGCCCTCGAGCCTATGGCGATGGCATCTACGCCCTGGGTGGTAGCACCCGCGGTATTTCCTATGGCGATGCCATTTGATTTCTGACTGTTTGAACCAGCACCGGATCCGATGGCCACTCTGTTAGCGTTGGTACCAAATCCCGAATAATTTTGCGATGTTCCTATGACAACATTGGATTCAGTTATCATTTTACCCTTTACAGTAAACGCCGTATCGACGTTTGAGAACTGTACGACCTGTGTAGAGACGTTTCCCGATGTTACGACCTGTTCCAGTGTGGGTGTACTGCCACCGGCCTCAAACTTCGTGCCGTCTACGTACAGATCACGTGGTGTTGACGCACCCACAAGAACAATACCAGTCGTTCCCGCAGCACTGGCATCTGGGGTTGTCTGGTACTGGACATTTGCTAGTTTGTAATTATTGCCGGCACTTGCCATATTAATACTTACAGAGAAATTTTAATTGTCGCGCCGTCACGCCAGAGCTGGCCGGCAACACCCGGATCCGATGTGGGGAGGTTGGGCATCATAACGATGGTACTCGGTGTGCACACGAAGTTGTCTCTGACCGTCGTCATGGTAAGCGGTGCCGAAGGTAACTCCTCCATGTCAAAACGAATATTGTAAAGGTTAAGTCTGACACCCGAACTGTAATTCGTTGCGTTGTCACACCAGACTGTAAGCTTGACGGTGTTTGTTATCTCGTCAATGGTCTGCACGGTCCCACCTGTATTCCATTTGGACCCGTCGTGTGTCAGTGCACCGAAGTTAGTGTCTGTGTCAAACTCTACCGAACGGCTCGAGTTTGTTCCACTGTAGGTCTGGTTGTAGTACTGTGTTTTGCGGGCACTGCTGGCTGTCTCAGTGGTTATATAGGTAGGCATCTGGTGACTGTAGGAACCCGCCTCCAGTTTGTATTTCCACAGCAAATTGGTGGCCGACCCATAGTTCTGCATCCAACGCACACGATTGACACGCATACTATTGGGCAGAGTGAATGTATAGGTTACGACCGACTCCGCACCATCGGTTCCCTCCTGCTGAATTGCGGCCGAGGCGGGGTATAACAGGTTGCTAGCGAGCGTCCCATCGTCAATCTGCGTCTGTGTAAGGGCGTCGTTCACATTGTCGATGTTAAGAACTTCGCCAATGGTCTGCCCACTGCTGACTGCGATCGAAATATCAATGCCACCCTTGATTGTGTCCCATGTAGCGGCAGACGTAGGGAGCGTGTTGCTATACGAAACAGGGGGCACTTCTGGCTGGTCGAAGTCCGAACTGCTGTCGGGGAAGACGTCGGACACACCGAGGCTGTTGTCACCCGTAAGGTGTCTAAGATACCACTTCCAGTCACGCAAGTTCATGGCATCGCTGAGGGGCGTATCGTTGGGTACACCCTTCCACACCTTGGCACCCGCCTCGTCACCACCAGCCGCGACAATGGAGTCGGGAACCTTATCCTTCTTTCTGATTTTGGTTCTCATACCACTATCGTCCGCGCTAACCTTCAGGTTATCGCCAAGCCAGAGCGAGTTTTCACTGAGGAACAGATGTCTAATCTTGTACTCCGCCGAACCAATATCGTAGGCCGCATTGGCGTCAGGGATGATGTCCGTGCTCAGTGCACCGGAGAATGTACCCGTCGCACCCTGGGAACCAGTGGGGCCAACCGCACCAGTGGGACCGGCAGAACCTGTGGGACCGGCAGAACCAGTGGAGCCCTGAGCACCTGTGGGACCGGCAACACCTGCAGGGCCAACCGCGCCAGCAGAACCATCGGCACCAGCAGAACCTGTAGGGCCAGCAGAACCGGTAGAACCGGTGGGACCCGCCGCACCCGCTGCACCAGTAGATCCGATGGGGCCAGCAGCACCCGCCGCACCCTGGGCACCCTGAGGGCCAGTTGGGCCAGCAGCACCATCAGTGCCATCAGTGCCGGCGACACCCGCAGCACCCGCAGCACCAGTAGAGCCGATAGGGCCAGCAGCACCCGCAGCACCCTGGGCACCCTCCGGGCCAGTGGGGCCAGCAGCACCATCGGTACCATCGGTACCAGCGACACCCGCAGCACCCTGGGCACCCTGGGGGCCAGCATCACCAGCAACACCCTGTGCACCAGCAACACCCTGTGCACCAGCATCACCATGGGCACCAGCATCACCCTGGGCACCCTGGATACCGGCGGGGCCAGCAACGCCCTGGGCACCAGTGTCACCGCGGTCACCTGTGCGAGCGAATGTACACACAACCTCAGAGGCATCGGCGAACGGTGCCGCACCCGACGAGCTTACCGGGGCAATTGTAATGTCAAAGAAACCAGCGTTCTCGACGAGGCTCGCAATTGTGAACAGGGCATACTTGGATGTATCATTCTTAGCGGTCACCTTAACGTGGCCCTTGAGTGTGGATGTGGAGTCATCGATGGTGCGCATATAGGACTGGATGTCACTGCTGTCCGCATCACTGTCATCAATGTAGATATGTGTAGCAGCAGAGACCGACGCATTGTCGAGGTTAATCTTACCGGCACCCGGGTCAGTGGACGTTGTAGCCACCGAGAATGCATACTTGAAAGCCGCGCCACCAAAGTTGCCGTTGGCACCGGCATCACCATGGGCACCGGCATCACCCTGGGCACCGGCATCACCCTGGGCACCGGCAGGACCAGTGGGACCGGCAGCGCCAGCATCGCCCTGTGCACCCACAATACCCTGTGTACCAGCAGCACCGGCAGAACCCTGAACACCCGCGGGGCCGACAGCACCCTGAGCACCCGCGGAGCCAGATGGGCCTATAGCACCGGCAGCACCGGAAGGGCCAGTAAGGCCAGCCGCACCAGCAGCACCAGAGGAACCCTCGGCACCAGCCGCACCAGCCGCGCCAGAGGAACCCTCGGCACCAGCCGCACCAGCCGCACCAGCAGCGCCAGTCGGGCCAGTAGGACCAGCCGCACCAGCAGCACCGGAGGGACCCTCGGCGCCAGCGGCACCATCAGTGCCAGCAGTGCCAGCGGGACCAGTAGGACCCCCGGCACCAGCGGCACCAGCAGCACCAGCCGTGCCAGCGGGGCCAGTGGGTCCGGTCGAGCCATCAGCGCCCGTGGGGCCAGCAGCACCCTCAGCACCGGCAGAACCGGCAGGGCCAGCAGCACCCTGTGGGCCTTCAGCACCAGGGGCACCGACGGGACCGGCAACACCTTGGACACCAGCGGCACCCTGCGTACCGGCAGGGCCAGCAACACCAGCGGCACCGGCGGCACCAATAGCACCAATAGCACCAGTGTCACCACGGTCACCTGTACGGGCGAATGTACACACGATGGCCGCCGCGTCCGCAAACGGTGCCGCGCCGGACGAGCTCACTGGGACAACTGTTATGTCGAAGAACCCGTCGTTCTCGGTGAGGCTCGCAATTGTGAACAAGGCGAATTTCGATGTGTCACCACCGACGGTCATCTTC
>Ga0209482_1001121_pt1 | contig 19850 bp, 19 predicted proteins | sample CoawatmetaG10DNA_FD_187512 | JGI IMG/M metagenome (GOLD analysis project Ga0209482, IMG submission 187512) | Marine microbial communities from the West Antarctic Peninsula - Coastal water metaG104-DNA (SPAdes) (version 2) | ecosystem: Environmental > Aquatic > Marine > Coastal ...
ATAATTGGGGGTGGCTGGAAAATGTTGATTGTAAAAACAAGATCGAGATCTTAAGTGGTGACATTAGAGACCCTCATTATTGTAAAGAAATAGTAAAGAATGTTGATATTATTTTTCATCTTGCTGCATTAATTGCGATTCCATATTCGTATGTTGCCCCTGATAGCTATGTAGATACAAATATCAAAGGCACTCTTAACATTTGTCAGGCAGCAAAAGAGAATGGGAGAATTCGAGTTATTCATACATCAACTAGTGAGGTTTATGGAACAGCTCAATACGTCCCTATTGATGAAAAACATCCTATTCAGCCTCAGTCACCATATAGTGCATCCAAAATTGCTGCAGACTCTATGGCGATGAGTTTTTATAATTCATTTGATTTGCCTGTTTCAATTGCTCGTCCTTTTAATACATATGGACCTAGACAGTCAGCTCGTGCAGTAATTCCGACTATCATTACTCAAATAGCGAGTGGTATGAAGGAAATTAAATTAGGAGACACTTCACCAACTAGAGATTTTAACTATGTTGAAGATACTTGTAGAGGGCTACTTTCAATTGCAGAATCTGATAAAACAATTGGTGAGACTATAAATATAGGGTCTAATTTTGAGATTAGTATTTTTGATACTCTAGAGATAATTAAAAATTTAATGAGTAGTGATGTCGATTTTATTACTGATAATAAAAGACTAAGGCCTAAAAAATCAGAGGTTAATAGGTTATGGTGTGATAATACCAAGATCACAAAACTTACAGGATATATTCCAAAAGTTGATATTGAAGAGGGGCTTCAAAGGACAATTGACTGGATTATTCAGCCTCATAATTTAAATAATTATAAAATTGAAATCTATAATGTATAAAAATTTAGTAAGTTTTATTAGAGAACTTTATTCGACTAAAGATTTTATTCCATTGCATGCTCCTCAATTCAAAGGAAATGAAAAGATATATGTTGAAAATACAATAGATTCAACTTTTGTTTCAAGCGTTGGTGAATCTGTTAATAAATTTGAAAACTTGATTAAAGAATTTACAGGTATTCAATATGCAATTGCAACTGTAAACGGAACTGCAGCTATGCATATAGCTCTTGAACTATCAGGTGTTGAGAGAGAAACTGAGGTAATAACTCAATCACTTACTTTTGTTGCCACTTGTAATGCTATTAAATATTGTGGTGCAATTCCAGTACTTATTGATGTTGAAAAATCAACGCTTGGAATGTCACCTCATAAGCTAGAGGAATTTTTAGATGAATATTGTGAAATAAGGGATGATGGATTTTGTTGGAATCATTCTACAAATAGAAGGATTTCAGCTTGCTTACCAATGCATACTTTTGGGCATGTAACTCAAATTGAAAAAATTGAAAGAATATGTTCTCTTTTCAATATCAATTTAATAGAAGATGCTGCAGAGTCCTTAGGAAGTTTTTTTAAGGGAAAACATACTGGAAATTTTGGAAAAGTTTCAGCAACTAGCTTTAACGGTAACAAAATTATTACTTCAGGTGGTGGAGGCATGATTCTAACTAATGATGAAGAACTTGCTCTTAAAGCTAAACATATAACTACAACTGCAAAAATCCCAAGTCTTTGGTCTTATGATCATGACCAAATTGGCTACAACTATCGGTTGCCTAATTTAAATGCAGCTCTTGGTGTTGCGCAGATGGAGATGCTTCCTGAATTTCTAAAAAGTAAACGTGATATTGCTTCAAAGTACCAAAATTGGGGTAAAGATAATGGAGTAATGTTCGTTAGTGAACATGCCAATTGTAGTTCGAACTATTGGCTTAATTGTGTTGTTACTGAAAATGAGAATAATAGAGATTTAATGCTTAAAGTAACAAATGAAAGCAACATAATGACGCGTCCAATTTGGAAGCCAATGCATAAATTACCGATGTATCAGAATTGTCAAAAGACTGATCTAATTAATACTGAATGGCTTTATAGTCGAATTGTGAATGTTCCTAGTAGTCCAATATTAATAAATTAGCTTTTATGCCTTCGATAATTTTAATAAGTGGCGCAGGACAATTAGGATCTAGATATCTTCAAGGCATGTCTCGATGCGAAAAATCTTTAAAAATTTATGTTCATGATTTAAATGAAGTAGCACTTGATAAAGCAAGACAAAGGTGGAACGAAGTTTCTAATTCTAATAATCATGAAGTTTTGTATATTACTTCACTAGAGTTACTTCCTAAAAATATTGATATTGCAATTGTTGCAACGACTTCAAGTGTTCGATTATCAGCAACAAATAATATTTGTAATTATACAAAAGTTAAGTACTGGGTTTTAGAAAAAGTTTTAGCTCAAAACGAAGAGGAAATTGATAAGCTATTATCTCTAATTGACTTATCAAAGGCTTGGGTTAATACTCCTAGAAGGCTGATGAGTTGGCATCAAGATATTAAGAAAAGTCTTAATTGGGATAGTCCAGTTAATTTTTCAGTAAAAGGGGGTTCATGGGGCTTAGCTTGCAATGCAATACATTTTCTTGATTTGTTTTCTTGGTGGTCGGGTGAGAAGCTCAAATCTGTGAATGCAGAAAATCTTGATAAAGATTGGTTTAAAAGTAAAAGAGCTTCCTATTGGGAGGTTTTGGGAGAGTTAAAAGTCGAATTCTCAAATGGATCTAAAGCCAGCATATATGCAGATAAGTCAACTGATCCAGTTTTAATTATAGTAGAGAATAATTATGACCAATCTAGTCATTATCCATGTCTAATTAATGAAGCTGAAGGAATAGCAATGAAATCAGATGGGACTAAAATCTCTGGTAGTGTGAATTTTCAAAGTGAAATTACAGCACCAATGATTGATTCAATTTTAGATAATGGTTATTGTGATTTACCTTTACTTATAGACTCTGCAGAGCTACACAGAGTTTTTATTCGTGAGATGCAACTTCATTGGAAGCAATCTGGCAATCCTTCGGCAACTTTTGCCCCTATAACTTAAAAATATAAGGAGAGTAATAATGAGTACTTGGCTTGTAGGTGCCGGATATATGGCGCTAGAGTATGCAAAAGTTTTAAATGAATTAGTGTCAGAGTATGAGGTTATTGGACGTGGACATAAATCTGCTATAGATTTTGAGTCATCAACTAATCATTCTGTCAGACAAGGAGGGTTGTCAAAAGCATTAAAAGAATTAAAGCCACCTAAGCAGGCAATTGTTGCTGTTGGAGTTGAGGATTTATCTAAAGTTGCAGCTGAGCTAGTAAGATCAGGTGTTAAGAGAATTCTTTTAGAGAAGCCTGGAGGAATAAATAAGCAAGAAATTTTTGAATTAAATTCTGTGGCTAAGTCTTATAATGCAAAAATTCTCATTGCGTATAATCGCCGTTTTTATGAATCAACAATGGCTTTAAAAGAATTGATAGCAATTGATGGTGGCGCTACTAGTTGCATTTTTGAATTTACTGAATGGTCGCATATAATAGGGCCACTAAAAAAAGGACCAGGAGTTAAGGACGCATGGTTCTTAGCAAATTCATCACATATTGCTGATTTAGCATTTCATATTTGTGGTTATCCAAAAGATTTCAGTGCTTGGCATGGGGGTTCACTTAGTTGGCATAATGCATCCGAGCGTTTTTGTGGTTCTGGCATAACTGATAAAGATATTTTGTTCAGCTATCATGCAGACTGGAGTGCTCCTGGCAGATGGGGAGTTGAAGTACTAACAAGGAAAAATAGATACATTTTAAAGCCATTAGAAAAGTTGCAAGTTATTAGAATCGGCTCTGTTAAGTTAGAAAATATTGCAATTGATGATGCGAATGATCTTAAATATAAGCCAGGTATATACAATCAAATAAAAGCATTTCTTGAGGCTGATGATGCTATGTTTTGCTTAATTGAAGAGCAACTTAAACATATTGATATATATAATAAAATAGCTGGGTATGATTGAAATAAGAGAACCTTACTTTTTTTTTAATTTTAATTTTAGTTTATGAGAACATTAGTTATTGGTTATGGTTCAATTGGTATGCGTCACACTGAAGTATTGTCAAATTTAGGCTGTACGGTTTCTGTTGTAAGTAAAAGAAAATTAAATATTGAGCGTTGCTACTTGAATATTAAAGAGGCACTTGAGGAAGAAGAGCCAGAATATATAATTATTGCTACTAAAACTAATGAACATATTTCAAAACTAATTGAAATAAAGCAATTAGGTTTTAAAGGTCCAATTCTTATAGAAAAACCACTTTCTAACAATTTTGAAAATATACCAAATGATATTTTTAATAATATTTTTGTTGCATATAATCTAAGATTTAACCCCTTAATTCAGAGATTATTTGAAGAAATTCAAGGTGAGTATGTTATTTCTGCACAGGCGTATGTTGGTCAATATCTCCCTAATTGGAGACCGAGCTGTGATTATCGAAAATCATATTCTTCAAAGAAAGCTGAAGGTGGAGGGGTACTAAGAGATTTAAGTCATGAGTTGGATATTATGAATTGGTTATTTGGTGGTTGGAGCCAAATTACCTCTATAGGTGGTCATTTTAGTGAGCTAGAAATTGATAGTGATGATGTCTTTTGCTTAATGCTTGAAATGAACAAATGTTTAGTAGCTACTGTACAGTTAAATTATTTAGATAGAGTGAGTAGAAGAGAAATTATTATTAATACGAATAATCATGTTTTTCGTGTTGATTTAATAAAAAATATATTTCAAAAAGATAACGATGAGTTGGTGCTTGAATTTGACACTAATCACTCTTATCGTATGCAACATAAAGCTATTATGGATAATAATAATTTTTATTTGTGTAATTTTGAATCAGGAAAAGATGTGATGTGTTTAATAGATGCTGCTGAAAAATCAGCTTATACAGAAAATAAAATTTGGATTAAAAATGAAAAGAATTTGTAGTATCTGTGCCAGAGGTGGTTCAAAAGGTGTATTAAATAAAAATATTAGAATGCTCATGGGTAAGCCATTGATTGCTCATTCAATACTACAAGCAAAAGAAGCTGATTGTTTTGATCTCATTGTAGTTAGCAGTGATTCTTTAGAGATATTAAATATCTCTAAAGATTGGGGTGCAGATATGGTTGTTGAGCGTCCAGAAGATATGGCTTCTGATGATTCAGCAAAATTTCCTGCTATTAAGCACTGCATTAAAACTATCGAAAAACAGGTGCATTATGAGTTTGATACTATAGTTGATTTAGATGCTACATCTCCGTTAAGAAGCATAGATGATATTCATAAATCCCTAAAAATGATAGAAAATAGTGATAGTTCAAATAATTTAGTTACGGGCACTCCTTCTCGTAGGTCACCATATTTTAATTTAGTGGAGCTAAATAAAAATGGTTTTGTCAATGTGTCAAAAGGCTTAGATGGTGCAATCATAAGGCGCCAAGACTCTCCAGAATGCTTTGACTTAAATGCTTCTATATATATTTGGAAGCGAAAAGCTTTTTATAATAATGAAACTGTAATTTCGAATGATACTTCATTGTTTGTTATGCCTGAGGATCGTTCTATTGATATTGACTCTGAATTAGATTTTGAAATAGTTAAGTTGTTGATGAAAAATAAGGGGTTAATTGTATGAAAAATGTGAGTTATAGAAAAATGTTTGATTTGACGGGGAAAACAGCAGTAGTTACAGGTGGGACTGGAGTTTTAGGAAGATGTTTTTGTGCTGGACTTGCAGAATTTGGTGCCAATGTTGTAATTATTGATATAGATGAATCAACTGTAGCTAGGTTTGCTAATGAGCTATCTTCGAAGTATGAAGTGACAACATTGGGTATTAAATGCAATACATCTTCACCAGAGGAAGTGTCAAATGCTGTCAAGTTAATAATTGAAAAAATGGGCTTAATCCATATACTTCACAATAATGCTCAAGGTAAGGATATGCCTGTTGCCTTTGAGGACTGTAGCCTTGAAGACTGGAGAATGACTTCTTCAGTAAATGAAGAGGGTTATTTTTTGATGGCTCAAGCTATTGGGAAGCAAATGATTAAGCAAAATATTGGTGGCAGTATTATACAAACTTCCTCAATCTACGGCATTATGGGCCCCGATCATCGTATTTATAAAAACTCTTCATTAAATGAAAATGTATTGGGGAGTACTGCAGTTTATTCATTTACAAAATCTGGAGTAATAGGGCTGACTAAATATCTTGCAACATACTGGTCTAATAAAAATATTCGAGTTAATAGTATTACACCTGGAGGAGTTAAGAGTGAGCAAAATGAGGTGTTTATTAAGCAATATTCTAATCGTGTACCAATGGGTAGAATGGCTTTAAGAGAAGAAATAGTAGGAGCTTTAGTTTATTTAGCATCTGATGCATCTTCATACGTAACTGGTCAAAATATTATTATTGATGGTGGACTTGAGGCTTGGTAGGTAAAATTAAAAAAATTTAAGTTAGTAAAATAATGAACAAACCTTAGGCGCACTAATGGAAATTAAAATTGTATGAATATTAATAAGACTGACTGGCATAAAGCCATCCTAACTGATAAAGTAAGTATAAAGGATGCTATTGAAAATTTAATTGCCTCTTCTTTGCAAATTATTGTGGTTATGGATAGTAATGGCATACTTATTGGTGTTGTAAATGACGGTGATATAAGAAGAGGAGTCTTGCGGGGACTTAAGTTGACTGATAGCATTAAGGAAATTTTAAATAGAAATCCAGTAGTTGCAGGTGAAGATGTTCACCCAGATTCAATTATTAAGTTAATGAATGATAATAATTTTAATGCAATACCAATAGTTGATAAAAATAGATATATGATAAGGTTGCATTTATTAAATGAAATAAATTTTCCCGTTCAAAAGCTTAATCAATTTATTATTATGGCTGGTGGTAAAGGTCAACGCCTTCTTCCAAAAACAAAAAATATTCCAAAGCCTCTCTTGCCTATTAATGGTAAGCCAATGCTTGAGCATATTATATTAAAGGCTAAAGAAGAAGGTTTTAGTCATTTTGTTATAGCCCTTCATTATTTAGGAGATATGATTAAAGAATATTTTGGTGATGGAAGTAATTGGGATATTGAGATAAATTACTTGAATGAAGAGCAGCCACTTGGAACTGCAGGTGCGATAAGTTTATTAACAGATAAGCCAAAATTGCCATTGATTGTTACAAATGCAGACATAGTCTCTGATATTTCATATAGTAGGTTGCTTGATTTTCATAATCAGCACAAGTCTGCCAATGCTACTATGGGAGTTAGGTTATATGAAACTTCTCACCCATTTGGAGTTGTTAATACTGATGGAGTTGATATTGTTAGTTTTGAAGAAAAACCTATTCTTCGTAGTAATGTTAATGCTGGTATCTATGTTTTAGATCCAAAAACATTAGATTATTTAAAATTAAATGAATATTGTGATATGCCAACTTTATTTAATCGAATTCAAAAAAATAAATTAAGAACAATTGTCTACCCAATTCATGAGTCTTGGTCAGATATTGGGCATCTAAAAGAATATAATAATGCTAATAGTACTTAAGAATTAGAGATTTCTAAAATAATAAAAGAACTAAACATGTAATGTTTAATTTATAATTATTTTGTGAGGAAAAATATAAATATAAAGTTGCTTTATCTGCTTTTAAAATTAAAGAGTTGTCAGAAAAGCTAATTTAATTTTATAGTTTTAGCCATGCCTTTACAAGCACTCTACTCATTAACAACAATTGGATTAATAGCTCAAAAGAAGTAATTATTTGACGAACTGATATGAATAAAATGAAAATTTGTGTTGTGACAGGTACTCGTGCAGATTATGGTCTTTTGTATTATCTTCTTAAGGAAATTGAATTAGATGATGATATGGATTTACAATTAGTAGTAACAGGTACGCACTTAAGTCAAGAATTTGGTCTTACTTACAAAGAGATTGAGAAAAGTTTTAAAATTAACAAAAAAATAGAAATACAACTATCATCTGATACCCCCCTTGGAATTTCCAAATCCATGGGATTCGCTCAAATTTCTTTCAGTGAAGTCTATGAAGAATTAAAACCTGATCTTTTAATTGTTCTGGGCGATAGATATGAGATTTTTAGTGCAACAATAGCTGCAATGGTATCAAGAATACCTATTGCACATATTGCAGGTGGAGAGACAACTGAAGGGGCTATTGATGAGGCAATTAGACATTCAATAACGAAAATGAGTCATATACATTTTGTATCAACTGAAGATTATAAAAATAGAGTTATACAACTTGGCGAAAATCCAAATACGGTCTTTAATGTAGGAGCCCTAGGAATAGATAATATTAAGAAACTAAACTTATTAAAACGAAAAGAGCTTGAAAAATTAATTAATTTTAGATTTAACCAAAAAAATATTTTAGTTACATTTCATTCAGTAACTTTAGAAAAATCCACCTCAAAACAACAATTTCAAGAACTTCTTAATTCAATTGATAAATTGAAAGATACAGGTATTATTTTTACTAAGTCAAATAGTGATATTGATGGAAAAGTTATTAATAGAATGATTGACGAATATGTATTAAAAAATGATAATACAATTGCATTTGATTCTATGGGACAAGTCAATTATCTTAGTGCACTTAAAGTTGTTGATGCTGTCGTTGGAAATAGTTCTAGTGGTCTTACTGAGGCACCTAGTTTTGGAATTGGGACTATTAATATAGGAGATAGACAAAAAGGTAGGATTAATTTAGATAGTGTAATTAATTGTAATCCATCTGAAAAATCAATCGATAGAGCTATTAAAGACTTATACAGTGTAAAATTCCAACAAACATTAAAAAGTGTAAAAAATCCATTTGGAAATGGAAATGCAAGTGAAAAAATACAAAATATTATCAAAAATTTTGATTTTGAAAATATTTTAAAAAAATCTTTTTATAATCAAAGATAAAAAAATGTTATTGAATAAAATTGATGCAATATATAAAAATAGTTCTAATATAAAAGAATTTTCTAAATCATATTTTGAATATTTAGGAAATGTATTGAGTAAGATATCTACATCTGAAATAGAAAATTTTGTGCACTTAATTCTTGCTGCTAGAGATAGGGGCTCGACAATATTTTTTTTAGGAAATGGAGGAAGTGCTGCAACAGCAAGTCATTTTGCAAATGATATTGCAATTGGGACAAGGGCATATGATAAGCCCTTTAGAGTAATAAGTTTGTGTGATAACCAAGCAATTATTACTGCAATTAGCAATGATGATGGCTATGAAAAAATTTTTAGTCAACAATTAAAGGTTTTACTAAAAGAACAGGATATAGTTGTCTCGATTTCAGCTTCAGGCAATTCTCCAAACCTAATTGAAGCGATAAATACTGCTAAAAAGATGAATGCTATCACTATTGGAATTTCAGCATTTGATGGTGGTAAGATTAAGAATATTGTAGATCATTCAGTTCATGTTCCTACTGGACAGGGGGAGTATGGCCCAGCTGAAGATGCCCATATGGTTTTAGACCATCTAGTGGGTAATTATTTATTGAGGCATATAAAAAATTTATAGAGATGACTGATAGAAAATATTGCGCAGTAGTTACTGGGGCAACAAGAGGAATTGGCTATGCTATTGCAGAACGACTATTGCAAGATGGTGTAGATGTAATTGTAACTGGAAAATCTATTGATTCAGGTTATCCTGATGGTGCAGTTTATTATCCTGTAGACTTTTTAGACGATTCTTCTATAAAGGCTTTTATTGATTATTTAAAACAAAAATCAGTTGATATTTTGATTAATAATGCTGGGATTAATAAAGTCAGTGAATTTCAGGATATTGAAATTGAAGATTTTGATAGTATTCAAAAAGTTAATTTAAAAACTCCTTTTTTACTATGTCAGGCAGTTATTCCTTATATGAAAAAAAATAACTGGGGAAGAATAGTTAATATTTCATCTATTTGGGGGAGTATTTCTAAAGAATATAGAGCTTCATACTCTTCAAGTAAATTTGGATTAGATGGTATGACTATTGCTCTGGCTGCAGAAGTTGCTTCAATGGGCATTCTTGCTAACAGTGTTGGTCCTGGTTTTATAGATACGGACTTAACAAGAAAAATTTTAGGAAAAAAAGGAATTATAGAGGTTCAAAGTAATATTCCAATAAAGCGCTTGGGAGAACCTCATGAAATTGCCGCTTTAGTTAGTTGGTTAGTAAGTAATGAAAACACCTATATATCAGGCCAAAATATAATGATTGATGGAGGCTTCTCCCGTGTCTAATGCAATTAATATAAATTCACATAAGGGCGAATATGCAGTTAACTTTATTAGTGGAAGTATTAACAAATTAAATAGTGAGTTTAATGATGATAATTTTTATATAGTTGATAAGAATATTGCAAAAATATATGGGGATCAATTAAGCAATATTCTAAATTCTAATAGAGTGCTTTTAATTGAAGCATTAGAAGATAATAAATCATTAGATAAGTTTCCTGCTTATGTTGATTTACTAGTAACCTCTAAAGTTAGAAGGGGGCAAAGCCTAATTGCAATTGGTGGAGGTATTGTTCAAGATATTACTTGTTTTCTTGCTACCACAATGATGAGAGGTTTGCCTTGGATTTTTTATCCAACTACTTTGCTGGCTCAATCTGACTCATGCATTGGTTCAAAGTCTTCAATAAATTCTGGAGAGCTTAAAAATATACTTGGGACATTTACACCTCCAAGTAAGGTAATAATTGACATTAATTTTCTTGAGTCATTAGAAGATAAGGATATTTTGTCTGGAATTGGAGAAATGATTAAAGTACATGCAATAGATTCTCCTGAAAGTTTTGATCTTTTGTCAGAGAGCTATGAGCAATTAAAAAATGATTCATTTTTAATGGAACATTTTATCTATCAATCCTTATTAATGAAAAAGAAGCTGATAGAAGTTGATGAGTTTGATACGGGCCCAAGAAATGTTATGAATTATGGACATAGTTTTGGCCATGCTATTGAGTCAGCATCAAACTATACTATTCCCCACGGTATTGCTGTGACTATGGGAATGGACATAGCTAATTACGTGGCTTTAAAATTAGGTGTTTCAATAAATAGGCATTTTGAAAGAATGCATTTCGTATTGGATAAAAATTGTAAATCCTATCGTAAAGTTAGTATTGATGTTAATTTGTTGATGCAAGCTCTAGCTAAAGATAAAAAAAACAGCTCAACACAGTTACGACTTATCTTGCCAGATATGGATGGCAACATTACTATTGGCCTATATGACAATAGTAAATTATTAATAGATATTATTAAAGATTATTTTTCTAAATATGGAGAAAAATAAATTGCCTTCTTTAGCTGTTACATCTAGATCGTTCTCTAAAAACCGATTTCTAAGGGAGGCGGTTCTTAAACAATACCCTGATGTGAAGTTTAATGACAAGGGACTGTCTTTAAATGGCGCCTCTTTGATTGAGTTTTTGAATGGTTATGAAAAAGCTATAACCGCACTTGAAGTTATTGATGATTCAATTTTGTCGCATCTCCCAGATTTAAAAGTAATTAGTAAGTACGGAGTTGGTCTAGATATGATAGATTTTGATTCTTTATATAGTCACGGTGTAAAAATTGGCTGGGAAGGAGGAGTTAATAAGAGATCAGTATCCGAATTAGTGATTTCATTTGCAACTGCGTTACTTCATAGATCAATTTTTGCAAATATGGAAGTTAGAAAAGGCAACTGGTATCAAGTAATAGGCAGGCAATTATCAGGATCTACTTTTGGTATTATAGGATGTGGACATATTGGTAAAGACTTGGTGAAACTTTTAGGACCCTATAATTGTAGAATCCTTGTGCACGATATTCTTGAGTTTAATGAATTTTATAAAGAAAATAAAGTTACTCCAGTTACTTTAGATGAGCTCTTAAAAGAATCTGATGTCGTTTCACTTCATTTGCCATTAGATAATTCAACTAAAAATATAATAAATAAAGAAAAACTTCAAATGTTAAAAAAAAGTGCCGTATTAATTAATTTAGCTCGTGGTGGCTTGATAGATGAGAAAGCTTTAAAAGAAATTGTTTTAGATAAAAAAATTGGGGGGATTGCATTAGATGTATTTGAGATAGAGCCCCCTATTGATAAGATGTTATGTTTAATGGATAATGTTCTAATTACTCCTCATATTGGTGGAAGTACTGAAGAAGCAATATTAGCTATGGGTATGGCAGCAATTGATGGCCTTAAACATCCTAAAAATCCCTTAGAATTTGTGTAATTTTTTATACTGATAAATGAATATATTTAAATTTGGCATAGCCGGTTACGGCAAGATGGGGAAAATTAGAGAGAAAACTATTGCCACTAATCCAAATACTAAACTAGTGGGAATTTACGAAATCAATGATCATAGATGTGAAGATAAAAATGTAATTGATTGTCATTCTTTTGAAGAGTTGTTAAATCTGGAAATTGATGCAATTTTTATATCTTCATATGTCTCCTCAGCAGCTGAATATACTATTAGAGCCTTAAATTCAGGGAAGCATGTTTTTTGCGAAAAACCACCTACCATGAATCAAGAGGAAATGATAGCAGTTATGAAAGCTGAAAAAAATACTGGAAAAATTTTAAAATATGGATTTAATCATCGTTACCATTATTCAGTAATTGAAGCAAAAAAAATTATTAACGAGGGCGCCTTAGGAAAGTTACTTTGGATGCGAGGAGTCTATGGTAAGGCTGGTAGTATAGATTTTAATGACAATTGGAGAAACTATAAAAATTATTCTGGTGGAGGTATTCTTTTAGATCAAGGGATTCATATGCTAGATCTTTTTCGATACTTTTCTAATGAAGAGTTCGATTGCCTTAGTTCGCATTTAACTACTTCATACTGGAATATTGAATGTGAAGATAATGCATTCCTTACTTTAAAATCTAATAATAATAATGTTGTTGCAACTCTTCATTCATCTGCTACACAATGGAAGCACAAGTTTTATTTAGAGATGACATTTGAAGAGGGTTATCTTAATCTTGATGGAATTTTATCTGAAACCAGGAGCTATGCTCCAGAAACACTAATTTTTGGAAGTAAAAATTTTGAAGATGTTGATTTTGCAATGGGTAAGCCTAAGGAATCAACTACTTTTTTTGAACATGATAAGTCATGGGACTTTGAATTAGAGGAGTTCGTTAATGCGATGCTTGGTGACTTATTGATTCTTAATGGTACAAGCCAGGATGCTCTTGAAATTATGAAAATTATTGACTATGTCTATATGAATTCCGTAATAAATAAAAATTAAATAGAATAAAATAGATGTTTAAGTGAACTAATTTATATTAAATTTCAACAGGGAGCTAAATTGAAAATTATAGGTATGATTCCTGCTCGATTAGGCAGTAAGAGGGTTAAGAAAAAAAATTTAAGATTGATAGATGGGCTTCCTTTAATTCAGTATATTATTAATGCTGCAAAGCAATCTACCTTATTAGATGAGATTTATTTAAATTCAGAGTCAAATCAGTTTAAGGATATTGCTGACAACGCTGGAATTAAGTTTTATCATAGACCGGAAGAGCTATCTTCAGATGCTGCAACAAATGATGATTTTGCTTTTGATTTCATAGAACATGTCGAATGTGATGTACTTATTCAATTGCTTTCAACCTCTCCCTTTATTACTACTAATGAAATTGATGAATTTATACAAGCAATGATAGATGGTAATTTTGAAACAATGATCTCTGTGTCAACTGTTCAAATTGAGTGCATATATAAAGATAAGTCTGTTAACTTTGAACAGACTAAAAAAACACCTCCTTCTCAGTTATTGGAACCAATTAAGGCTTATGCATGTTCTTTAATGGGCTGGGAAACTAAAAGGTATAGCGCAAATATTAAAAAATATAAAGCTGCATATCACGGCGGCGATGGTTCAATTGGATTTTATGAATTAAAGGGTTATTCAACAATTGATATAGATTATGAGGATGACTTTCTTTTAGCAGAATCAGTTGCGTTAGCTCTTAAGAATGAAAAAAAACTTCCACAGTATTATTCTAATGACAATGAAATGATTGCTGATGCTGACCGAGAAAGAATCTTAAATGAAGACGGTGTACAGTCCAATAATTTGCATGAATTTAATAAAGAAATTGTTGGTGTTAATGAAATAATAAAAAGAAATGGACGAGAGTCCTCCTGGTCTCATACATTAGTTAATTCTGAGAGTACTTGTAGTACTTTAATTGCTCAAATGCCTGGTGAAGGAAATAGAATGCACTATCATCCAGATTGGGATGAGTGGTGGTATATAGTTGAAGGTGAGTGGGATTGGACAATTGAAGGAAGACCAAAAAAAGTTGTTAAGGGCGATGTTGTTTTTATTCATAGGAATAGAAAACACAAGATTACTGCTACTGGAAAAAAAATGGCAATTCGGTTAGCTGTAAGTAGGGCTGATGTAGATCATGTTTATGATTCTGATAAGTATTAGTGATTATTTATGAAATCTGTATTTGACATTACTATTGATTTTTTAAAAAGCCAGGGCTCTTATATTTTTGATTTAAATTCTAATAGTCATTTTCTCGATCTTTTTTCAATGTTTTCATCGCTTCCACTTGGATATAATCATAAAATTTTTGATGAAAGCTTTGATCAAAAAATACAGCCTATCGCGCACTTAAGAATGTGTAATAACTTATTTAATTCTAGAGAGATAGAGAATTTTAAAAGAGAATTTCTAGAAGTTAGTTTTCATAATAATTTACATTTTTGCTCAACAGGAGCTCTGGCAGTAGAAGCAGCAATTAAATGTAGCTTTGAGTTCAAAAAAAACCCCAGTGCAATTATTTTGGGATTAAAAAACAGTTTTCATGGTATTAATTGTTGGGGCTTTATGACTGATACAGAAATCAGCTCAGTAAAAAATAGAGTTATTCACTATCCCAGAAATAACTGGTCTCTACATTCATTAGATGAATTAATTGAAAAATTAGAAAAACAACCTCTAAATGTTTCTGCAGTTATTATTGAACCAATTCAATGTACTTCAGGTGATATATATCTTGATACAATTAAGTTAAAAAGAATTCAGGAGCTTTGTAATATTTGTGAAATCTGCTTCATTGTTGACGAAATTCAAACTGGTTTCGGTGTAACTGGTGAAATGTGGTATTCAAAGACTATAGGATTGAATCCAGATATTATAATTTTTGGTAAGAAATCACAAATTAGTGGCATCATGACTAATGAAAAATATTCTGAGGCAATAAATAGTAAATATAGAAAGCTAGAAGTTACATGGGATGGAGATTTAATCGATGCAATTCGTTCGGAGTTTATCCTTAAAGCAATAAAAAAATATTCTCTACTAGAAAATGTTAGAGAAAAGTCAGATATCTTAAGAGATGAGCTATCGAGTAAATTTGATAATTATCGAAGTACTGGGCATTTGATTGCTTTTGATTTTAAAAGTAAAGCTAAAAGAGATGACTTTGTAAATCAAGCTTTTTCAAATTTTCTGCTTGTAAATCCAACAAGTGATAAATCAATAAGACTTAGGCCAAATCTTGCATTTTCTAATAATGAACTAGATGTATTATTGGAAAAAATTAATAAAGTTAGAGAGTAAATAAAATTTATAATTCTTGTAAAGCCCACTATTAAATTATGTCATTAGCCATTCGAATTATTCCTAGATTAGATATTAAAGGGCCAAATCTTGTTAAAGGGATCAATCTTGAGGGTTTGCGAGTTCTTGGTAAGCCAGAAGCATTTGCTAAGTTTTATTATAAACAAGGCGCGGATGAGCTTTTTTATCAAGATATTGTAGCTAGCCTTTTTGGTCGAAATAGTTTGCATGATATCATTTCTAGAACAGCTAAAGAAATATTTATTCCTCTTACTGTAGGAGGAGGGATTAGAAGTATTGATGATATCTCAAATATATTAAAAGCTGGTGCTGATAAAGTTTCTATCAATACTGCAGCAATTGAGAATCCAGATTTAATAAGATCTGCAGCTAGAATTTTTGGCTCTTCTACTATTGTTGCAAGTATTGAGGCTATTAAACAATCTGATGGATCTTATAAAGCATTTACAGATAATGGTCGTAACTCCTCCAATAAAGAGGTTATTGACTGGGCTAAAGAGCTTGAACAGCTTGGTGCTGGAGAAATTTCTTTAACTTGTGTTGATCATGAGGGCTCTGGAAATGGCTTTGACTTAAAGTTAGCTAAAGAGCTTTATAATGCAGTTTCAATTCCTCTAGTTATTCATGGGGGTGCGGGAGACAAACAGCATGTTTTAGATGTGACTAGAGAGCTACCAATTAGTGGCATTGCAATCGCCTCTTTGTTTCATTATGATTTTATTTTAAATAATCGACAATTAGATGGATTTGAAGATGAGGGTAATATTGAATTTTTAAAAAGTAATAAGGTTCCATCTTCAATTAAAAGTGTATCTATTAAAAAATTAAAATTATTTTTAGCAGGTAATAATGTTAATTGTAGAATAGATGCGTAAACCTTATAAAATTGCAGTACTTGATTACAAAATGAGTAATATGTTTAGTATCAGAAATGCTCTTGAAGGCCTAGGGTTTGAAGTTGAAATAACATCAGACTATCAAAAAATTATTTCATGTGATGGGGCAATTCTTCCAGGAGTAGGCGCTTTTCCAGAAGCAATGAAGAACATAAAAGAACTTGGTTTAGATTCTATAATTAAGGATTTTATTCTTACAGGAAAGCCATTTGTTGGAATTTGCCTAGGTTTTCAGCTGCTTTTTGACAGAAGTGATGAAATTGAAGATACATTAGGTTTAGGTATAATACCCGGCGAGGTTTTGGATTTTTCTAAACTTGGAGAGAACATACGAGTGCCACATGTTGGATGGAATCATATTGAAAAGCGTTCTATCATATCAAAATTAAAAGATATAAATTACCAAGATATTATTAATGACAAAGAAAGTTTTTATTTTGTCCATTCAAACTTTGTAAAACCCTTTAATGATAATCATATTTTTACTGAAACTAAATATGCTGGGATTAAATTTTGCTCATCTATTATTAAAGAAAATATTTTTGCTTGTCAGTTTCATCCTGAAAAAAGTGGTCAAAAAGGAATTAAAGTTTTAAGTAAGATTTTTAATAAATAATTTAAGGAAGTAAATTAATGCCATTCAAAAGACAAAATATTGAAAAACAAATTCAACTTATACCTAAAGAGGTTTTGTGGTGTAAGAGATGTGTTGTATCAAATCAAAGACCAAGAATCATTTTTGATGATGAAGGGATATGTAGTGGTTGTAGAAATACTGAATATAAAAATAATGACGTTGATTGGGAAAAAAGGGAAGAAGAATTAGTTAAATTATTGGACCAGCATAGGAGGTCTGATGGTCATTGGGACGTCGTTGTTCCAAGTAGTGGTGGAAAAGACTCTGGTTATGTTGCACATCAATTGCGCTATAAATATGGTATGAATCCATTAACTGTTACATGGTCACCATTAGAATATACAGATATTGGATTCCAGAATTTTCAAGCTTGTATAGATGCTGGATTTACAAATCTTCTTTGTACTCCTAACGGAAGATTTCAAAAAAAATTAGCCCGGCTTTGCTTCGAGGAGCTTGGTGATGCCTTTCATGTTTTTGTGTTGGGGCAGAGTAGTTATCCATTTCAGATGGCTAAAAAATTAGGTATTAAATTAGTTTTCTATGGTGAGAATGGTGAGGCAGAATATGCTGGTGATCCAGAGTATGCAGATAAACCTTTTAAGCCTTCAACAGAATTTGTAAAGCAACATTTTAAAGGAGTGCCTTTTAAGGAATTACTTGATTTTGGACTCAAAAATAAAGATTATTTATCTAAAGATGATTTTGCTGAATCAGATTTAGTTTTTTATGAGCCACCTCCAATTGAAGAATTAAATGAAGCTGGAATATTAGGTATGCATTTTTATTCTTACTATCATAAATGGTCTCCACAAGAGAATTATTATTATTGTGCTGAACATACAGGGCTTAAGCCAAATCCTGAAAGAACTGAAGGAACTTACTCAAAATACTCAAGTTTAGACGACAAGATGGATGGTTTTCACTATTATTTACGATATATTAAATTTGGACTAGGTCGTTGTCTTGAAGAGGCAGCTCATGAAGTTAGAGATGGTCATATAACTAGAGAGGAGGGAGTTGCATTGATGCAAAGGTACGAAGGAGAGTTTCCTCAAAAGTACTTTAGAGATTTTTTAGAGTACCTTAATATAACTGAAGAATATTTTTGGGAGGTAGTAGATACATGGAGAGCGCCTCATTTATGGAAGAAAGTTGAAGGAAATTGGCAGCTCAGACATCCTATTGAGTAGTTAACTTATATATTTTTAAATGATAAATGATATAGTTTTAAAAAACATTAAATCTAAGATAATTAGGCAAAAACAACTTGCGCAAAAGATCGTAATAGTTGATGGTCAGCCTGGTTGTGGAAAAACAATGTTATCTCCAATTATAGCTTCAATGGGGCGTGTAGAACTCCTCAGCTATGCTTTTGAAATAGAGTTTATTTGTAGATTGTTTCATTTAAACAAAATAGAAGCTGATGCAGCTATTGCAATGGTTAGGATGCTGGTGGATCATAAGCTGTATCAAACAATGATGGGTAGAGACACTAATTTTAGATATTCAGATTTATCTAGTGTATTTCAAGATGCAAATCCATGGCGATATTTTAAAAGAATATTTCAAAAAGGTGACATGGAAATTCCTGAAAGAATTAAAAATGAAAAGCCTATATTAAATTTAACTACTCATGATTTATTGAGTGTAAGTGATCCAATAATTCCTGCTATAGGTCATGCAGTTTTATATATTGAAGTTGTTAGGCATCCTCTATACATGGTTAAACAACAGCAACTAAATATGAAGAACCTAGTTAATAATGAACGTGATATACAAATAAATATTGAATATGATGGTTATCAATTGCCTTATTTTGCACATGGATGGGAAAAGAAATTTTTAAATTGTAATTCCATGGAGAAAGCTATTTATTGTATTGAAAAAACAACAAATGCTACTAATTCGAAAAGACAGAATTGGCAAAATAATAAGAGTGTTTCAATTATTACAATTCCTTTTGAAAAGTTTGTTTTAAATCCTTGGCCTTATTTGAGACAAATTGAAAAAGGATTAGATACAGTTGCTGGAGTAAAAACAAAAAAAATAATGAAAAAACAAAATGTACCTAGAAAAATTATTTCTGATGCACCACCTTTTGAAATTTATGAAAGATGTGGTTGGGAGAGACCTTCAGAGGGTTCTGAAGAAAATGAAATATCAAAGCGAAGAGAGATGGTTGCTCGAGAAGTGTCAAAAGATGCCTTGAAGGTAATGGATCAATTATCTAAGAATTACTTTGATGAGTATTTGTCTTAAAGATTTTATATATTAGCTAATAGGGTTAAATTAAATGATTTATTTTGAATGCTTATCTTTTTGGTCTTTTTTCTCAAGTCTTTGGGTATTGTCTTTTTATAAAAATATTCAAACTATTTACTTTATTGATGAATCTTTTTTTTCGAAGATTGTGATAAAACTAATTTTAAAATTATTTGGTAAAAATGTATATCAGCTAGATTTTAAAATGACTGAAGTAATCGATGAAAGTGGTGAAATAGTTGGCCAACGAATTGCCACAAAAGACATGTTTAAATTTCAGGAAAAAATTCAAAGTAGTAATGCTTTAAAATCAATGTACCATGAAAGTTGGAATCAAAACAATATTATGGATTATGTTCATAAAGCAGTAGTTGATGACCATGCTTATGATATTGATAGTATATTTAGAAT
>Ga0209482_1001122_pt1 | contig 19786 bp, 17 predicted proteins | sample CoawatmetaG10DNA_FD_187512 | JGI IMG/M metagenome (GOLD analysis project Ga0209482, IMG submission 187512) | Marine microbial communities from the West Antarctic Peninsula - Coastal water metaG104-DNA (SPAdes) (version 2) | ecosystem: Environmental > Aquatic > Marine > Coastal ...
ACATAGCCGATCAACGTCACCAGCAAGGTGAGCGCGACGACGAGCAGGGCCGAGTCATGCCGATAAGCCTGTGGCAGCACGATCAGCGCGATGTCGCGCAGCAGCGTCAGCACGAACAGCGAAGAGAACAGGCCCATCAGCAACGCACCGAACCAAGACACGCGATCGGCCAGCGAGATGGGGCGGATCACGAAGCGCGCCGCCATCCCAGTGGGAATCATCACCGTCGATATGAGTAGGAAGATGATGCCCGCAGCCCAGCCGGCGCCATTCCAGCCCAGATCCGGCAGCAGCCGCCATCCAATGTAGACATGCAGCGCTGCCATGAGCCCGACCGTCGTCATCAGGAAGCGGCGTCTGCCGCGGGGCAGGGATCGACTGCCGTTAGGTTCGTCACGCATGCTGGGGCGGCTCCTTACTGTTTTGTGTTTCGGTGAAACGCATTCACGGGAGATGGGGCGGATGGCAGCGTTGTCAATGCCGGACCGCCATTCGAACCCCAAGCAACATCGCACGTCCCTTGGTAAAATCTATCGACATCCCCAAGTCGATTGATCGCCATGACGCTCACCGAACTCAAATACATCGTCGCCGTTGCGCGGGAACGCCACTTTGGGCGTGCCGCCGAGGCCTGCTTCGTCTCGCAGCCGACGCTGTCGGTCGCCATCAAGAAGCTGGAAGACGAGCTGGCCGTGCAGATCTTCGAGCGCGGCGCGTCGGAAGTGAGCGTCACGCCTGTCGGCGAGCAGATCGTCACGCAGGCGCAGCGTGTGCTTGAACAGACGATGGCGATCCGCGAGATCGCCAAGCAGGGGATGGACCCCCTGGCCGGGCCGCTGCGGCTCGGGGTGATTTATACGATCGGCCCGTATCTGCTGCCCGCGCTGGTCAAGCAGATGATCGACACCGTCCCGCAGATGCCGCTGATGCTGCAGGAGAACTTCACTGTGCGGCTGGTGGAGCTGCTCAAGCAGGGCGAGATCGACTGCGCCATCATGGCCGAGCCGTTTCCGGAAGCCGGCCTGATGACGGTGCCGCTGTACGACGAGCCCTTTGTCGTGGCGGTGCCGCGCGGCCACGAACTGGCGAAGGCGTCGTCGGTGGACCCAGCGGCGCTTAAGCAGCAAACCATGCTGCTGCTCGGCAACGGCCATTGCTTCCGCGACCACGTGCTGGGCGTGTGCCCGGAGCTGTCGCGTTTCTCGCAGAATGCGGACGGCATCCAGAAAACCTTCGAGGGTTCGTCGCTGGAAACGATTCGCCATATGGTCGCCAGCGGCGTGGGCATTACCGTCCTGCCGCGTACGTCGGTGCCGAACATGCGGCCTGCCGCCACCGATCTGCTGACCTACGTGCCCTTTCAGGAGCCGGTGCCCGACCGCCGCGTTGTGCTGGCCTGGCGCAAGAGTTTCACCCGCATCGCCGCGATCGAAGCGGTGGCCAAGGCGGTCGCGCAATGCAACCTGCCCGGCATCAAGCTGTTGCCGCCCACGCCGCTCGTTCACTGATCTCCTGAGTGGTGCGTTGACCGTTGTCGGCTTAGCGAAGGGAATTAGAAAAAGCGACGCTTTTTCGCTGAGAATTAGCGAAGTTGGCTAGAAAAAATAGCGAAGCTGATCAGATTGCCATGTGGCGTTCGCAGTTCCCTTCCTCGTTCTTGTTGGAGGGCGGGTGGTGACGGGAAAACTGCCTTAAATGCTTCATTGTTGGATCCTCAGGCGCTCGCCGTAAATGGCAGCTAGCCACGTCACTGAAGAAGCAGAGGCCACAGATTAGTGCGCTGGAAGGTTGGAGGCCTATCAGATGTCCCTAGACTGCGATAGGCTCGTGTTGGTTTTGTACTCCTTGGTCCACATATCCCCGGGGTTTCCGCTTAGATGAACGAGCGTCAACCGGCGTGAATGCCGACGCGTCACGGCGGAGCACAAAGGATGGCTGTCCATAGCTTAGTGTCCCATCGCCACACGATAGCGGCAGTTGTGACGCCTACAAATATGCACAAGACAAGCAGAGCTCGGACTTTGCGCCGCGTGATAAACCGCATAGCTCACCGCCTTAACTGACAAAAAACGCTGCCTACCGCATGGTGCATGTCCAATTGCGGGCCACGCCCGAGGCGGAGCACTTTACATGCCGCGGAAGCAACGTCAAGAAATGACAGGAGCCAGGACGCCGGGTGTGCGCCCAGTTTCAATAATGCGTGAGCAATCTCCCGCGCTACCCCACGTTCATCGGCAACAACACCATCTGTTTGCCCTGCACGTGTAGGCGCGTCTGGATCTCAAGCGGCGTCTGGTTGTGCAACCAGGCGGTCAGGAAATTGACCTGTTTGAAGATGAGCTTGCTGGCAAAGCACACGCTGTTCGGGAAGGCGTCCATCGTGGTTTCGGCCAGGCGCGTGAATTCCGCAATCGGGTGCGTGCCGAAGGCGATGCGGTAGTCCGCCGCCATGCCGTGGCGCCGGCAGTGCGCCACGTAGTACGCCAACGATGCGCTGATGGTCTGGCGCAGGTGGTCCAGATGTTCAGCGCCTTCATAGCTCTGTGCGTCCACCTCGCCCACGGCCAGGAAGATCACGTTCTTGAAGTGGCCGGGAAACAGCCGGTTCACCCACAGCAGCGCATGCATGCTCGCCCCAAGATGCTTGCCGACCAGCAGAATGGCAGTCGGCTGTGAAGGGTCTGGTTTGGCCGGGGCGCTGCTTTCGTCCACCGCAGGGGGGGCTCCGCCAAACAACGCATCTTCCTTGGCGATCTGTGCGCGGGTTTCGTCATAGTGCCGCCGGATCAGGACGCACAGCGCCACGACCGCGCTGGTGACCAGCACTGTCAACCAGCCGCCCGCCGTGAATTTCTCGACCAGCGTGATAACCAGCACCGTGCTGGTGACCGACAGGCCCAGGGCGGACAGTGCGAAGTGCTTGAGCCAGTTGCCACTGTCCTTGCGGCGGCGCCACCAGTACGTACACAGGCCCAGCAGTGACAGGCTGAACGTCAGAAACACGTTGATGCTGTACAGCACCACCAGCACCGCCACCTCGCCGTGCGTCCACAGCAAGATGATGACGCTGGCCACGCCCATCACGATGATGCCGTTCTGCCGCACCAGCCGCGTCGACAGATCGCGGAAATGCCGCGGCACCCAGGAGTCTTGCGCCATGTTCGACAGCACCGCAGGGCCATCCAGAAAACCCGTCTGCGCGCCCACCAGCAACAGGCCCGCCTCGAACGCCAGCACGGCTGCCAGCAGCACACTGCGCGCAAGCGCTGAGTCGAGCCCCATGTGGTCGATCACGCTGCCGAACACCACCGCGTTAAGCGTCTGGCCTTCCACTGGCTTGGCCTGCCACAGCATGTACAGCAGGATGATGCCGCCCGCCGTAAAGGCCAGCGACGTCGCCATGTACAACATGGTGCGCTTGCCGGCAGGCACGCGCGGCTCGGCCAGCATGTTGACGTTGTTCGAGACGGCTTCCAGGCCGGTATAGGTACCGCCGCCCATCGAGAACGCGCGCATCAGCAAGCCGAGCATCACCAGCGGCCCAAGCGCCTGTGACATGCCATGCGCCTCGCTGACTGCGTCCGGCACTACCGTCACCAAGTGGTCGCCGTGCACGGCCACGCCATAGACGATCAACCCGAGATGCAGCACCACAAAGCCGATGAAGATCGGCAGCAACACCAGGATGGATTCCCGCATGCCCCGGAAGTTGAGCCCGGTCATCAACACGACCAACACGATTTCGGTGCCCAGCTTGAACGCTTGCGCGCTCACGGGCAGCAGGCTGAAGAACGCGTCCACGCCGCTTGCCAACGAGGTGGCGACGGTCAACACGTAGTCCACCAGCAGCGCCGCCCCCGACACCAACCCGGGGCGCGGCCCGAGTAGTGCCGTGGCCACCCGGTAGCCACCCCCGCCGGTCGGGAACAGCTCGATCACCTGGTTGTAGCCCAGCGCGATGATGAACACCGTGGCAGCCGTGGCCAGCGCGAGAAACAGCGCGAGCGGCGTGTGCTGGCCCAGCGCCAGAAAGGCTTCTTCCGGGCCGTAGCAGGAGGAAGACAACCCATCCGCCCCCAGCCCGACCCACGCCAGCAACGGCGTCACCGCAATGGCATGGCGTGTGCGCGGGTCCAGCGGGTCCAGGGGCTTACCCACCAGCAGTTGCCACATCTTGGTCATGCTTGCCATGGCGTCTCCGTGCAGCGAGTGGTCTTATGGGGGCCAAGTTGGCTGTACTGCTCAATCTAGAGCAGCGTCCGCACAAATGCCACCGATGCCTGCCAAGGCGGCCTTTGCCCGTGAACTGGCTTAAACAGGGCATCCAGGGTGGTTTGTTTACGCGATTTTTTCACGCGCGGGTGATCTCTCTACACGTTTTTGACGGTCGGCTGGCTACGCTTCAGCTATCACCACTACGCGGGCGCCATGCGCCATCATCGAGATGGACATCCTAGCCAGATGGTTGCTCGGCATCGGCGCCATGGTCGCCGTTATCGCATTGTTCATCGCTGTCTACCTCACGGATCGGCGCGCGGAGGAACGCTATGGTCGCGCCATCGAGCAGCACGGCGCTTCGGACTCGAACACGGCGGACCTGTCTTAACGAAGCGCTCAGAGCCCAACGTATCCCGGTACCCGCAGGCAACCACCCGACTCACCCTGCCGCCGGCCGATCAACGTGATCAAACCTTGCCATGCTGAAACTTCTCGTACCGGTTAACGGCTCCCGCCACGCACTGGATGCCGTGCGCCACGCCGCCTTCCTCTGCCAAGATCGCTGCGCGTCGGACATCGTGCTGCTGAACGTGCAGGCGCCACTCGAAGGCGGTCGCGCCAGCGCTTACCACTCACTGGAGGCGCTGCGCCAGCTCGAAGAACAGGACGGAGAAGCCGCGCTTCGACAAGCGCGCGCCATCCTGGACGATGCCGGGGGCGCGTTACGTGGCGCAGATCCGAGTCGGCCGCGTGGCCGAAACGATCGCCCAGAGCGCTGCGGCCAATCAATGCGACATGATCGTGATGGGTTCAGCAGCGCGTACCCCCCTGGGCTCTTTGATCAGAGCCAGGCTGTCAAATCGGCTGATGCGCTTATCGCGCATCCCGGTGATGTTGGTGCGCTGAATGCAGATATCTAGCCCTATGGCCGTTGTATGCGCGATACGCGAAGAAATTTCTTGTCCAATTTGGTCGGAGTTGCTAACCTGCGCGCCGTCACAACTACGGATTAATTTCCATGGACAGTTGTTCTAGTCGATCTTCGATCGCACATTGAACGGCTAGACAGTCTCGGCGTGCCGCGTGCGCACCTCACCACTGCCTAGCCGCATTGCACGGCGGGCAGTGGCACTTGTGTGGGTTCTCTACGCAAGTCTCTTCCCCAATTCGATTGTTTTACCGACACGGCCATGTGGCTGCGTGCGCGCTTGCGTGCGTGGTTTCCTGGGAGGGCCGTGGTCGGCTCGTGCCTACGTTCGTCATAGAAGCGAACGGGGGAGGTCTCATGTTGTTTCTTTCGATGCTGCAATACGCTTGGGTCGCAGTACGTCCGCTGGTTCTGGCACGCGCCGCAGCGCTTGGCCGTCCAGCGTTGTTGGCTGTGATCACGCTGCTGTCGGTTTGTGCGCAGGCTGCCCGCGCGGAAGAGGCCCCGGTTGCCGATGCACCGCTGATCGCCAGTGGTGAATTGGGCGATCGCTTTGGATTCCATGGCCAATCGACGTGGGTCTGGCAAGCCAAGCCGGCATTCAACGCGCCGTACAGCGGCGACAACAGCCTGACACCGGGCCGCGCCACCAGCTATTCCTTCAGCACCACGCTGGATTTGGGCATGCGGCTGTGGAAGGGCGGGGAGTTCCACTTCAACCCGGAAGTGGTGATGGGCAAGGCTTTCTCCGATCTGCATGGTTTGGGCGGCCCAACCAACGGGGAGTTGGCCAAGGTCACTGGCACCGACCCGACGCTGTATCGCGCCCGTGTTTTCATGCGTCAGACCTGGGGACTGGGCGGCGATACGGAAAAGGTCGACGCCGACTTCAACCAGTTCGCCGATGTGGTCGACAAGCGCCGCGTGGTACTGACCGTGGGCAACCTGCCAGTGCTCGATGTGTTCGATGCCGTGGAACATGCGCATGACCCGCGCACACAGTTTCTGAACTGGTCATTCATGACGCATCCATCTTTCGACTATCCCGCCGATGCGCGCGGCTACAGCTGGGGCGTGGCGCTGGAATATATCGACAGCGAACTCGGCTGGGCTGTCCGCGCAGGCCGTTTCCTGCAACCGGTGGAGTCCAATGGTTTGCCGCTCGACACGCGCTTTCTCAAGCACTATGGCGACATGCTCGAGCTGGAAAAGAGCTACACGCTGTTCGGCCAGGAGGGCAAGGTGCGCCTGCTGGGTTGGCGCAACTTAGCGCGCATGGGCCGCTTTGATGATGCGATTGCGCTCGGGCAGGCCACCGGTGCCGCGCCAGACCTGAGCCAGGTGCGGCGCGAGCACGCCAAGGTGGGCGTGGGCCTGTCGTTCGAGCAGAAAGTGGGCGAAAACCTGGGCCTGTTCACCCGCCTGAACTGGTCGGATGACAAGACTGAGACCTATGCTTTTACCGAGGCGGGCCGCAACGTGTCGTTCGGCGGTCTGCTCAAGGGCACGTCCTGGCGGCGGCCGAATGATGTGCTGGGAGCGGCCTTTTCGCTCAACATGCTGGGCCCGGATCATCGTGCCTATCTGGCGGCGGGCGGCAGCGGCGCCTTCCTGGGTGACGGCGCGCTGAACTATGGCCACGAGCGCATACTCGAAGTGTTCTACAGCTTTCAACCGGTCAAGGGCATCACGCTCAGCCCCGATTTTCAGTTGATCCAGAACCCCGGTTACAACCGGGACCGCGGGCCTGCCAAGTTCTTTGGCATTCGTGCCCACGCGGAGTTCTAACGCCTACGGAGGACCCATATGGACAGTCCGAGTCGACCTTATCCGACATCCACATCTGTTTCCCACTAGGCGAGTCTGCCGCACGGTTTTCCCTGCTGTTGACTTGCCGCCTAGGCAAGGCAGCGGTGTCTGCATCGCTCCTTGATTGTTTGAATCTGCCGCTAGGGTAAGACGACCCCTGTGCGGCGATTGCCGCATGCCGCGCATCTGTTGCACCCATGTGGCGAGGAGTTGCCATGCGCAAATTCAACATTCCCGCCCGCCGTTTCTCGGCCATCGCGCTGCCGTTCAGCTCGCCGTTCGTGCAGGCCCGCGCCGGTGCGCCCGAGCGTGCCAACGCCGTGCCCGCCACCGCCAATCGGCGTGCGGATGACGGCGGTCAACCGCTCTCCGGCCACGGCTACGCCGCTGCCGCTATCCGACTGTCGCGCACCTACTGGTAACCGGCGGGTAGCCCCACCACCCAATAACAAATCGGAGGTCGCTATGACCCAACTGACTCCGGGCATTGACACACCAATCCGTCATGCCGCTCTTGATAGCGCCCATGTGGGCGACATCCGCGGTGCGCTGGGCACCATCGCCCACCACGATACCGGCGCACGCGATAGCTGGCGCGCGCGCCTGCGCACGTTGCTCGCCATTCTCGGGCCCGGCCTGATCGTCATGGTCGGCGACAACGATGCTGGCGCGTTCGGTACGTACACGCAGGCCGGGCAGAACTACGGCACCACGCTGCTGTGGACGCTATTGCTGCTCATTCCCGTGCTCTACGTGAACCAGGAGATGGTGCTGCGCCTGGGCGCCGTCACGCGCGTCGGCCATGCGCGGCTGATCTTTGCGCGCTTCGGCAAGTTCTGGGGCACCTTCTCCGTCATCGATCTGTTCCTGGTGAACGCGCTGACACTGGTGACGGAGTTCATCGGCATCAGCCTCGCGCTGGAATATCTCGGCATCCCGCGCCACTGGGGCGTGTGTGCGGCGGCCGCGCTGGTGATGCTGGCGGCGTCCACCGGCGACTTCCGCCGCTTCGAGCGCTTCGCGCTGATATTGGTGGCGGGCAGCCTCACGCTCATACCCATCTTTGTGATGGTGCATCCGCCGATGGGGCAGGTGGCGCGCGATTTCTTCGTGCCTGCGCTTCCGGCCGGTGTACCGCTGGCCGAGGTGATGCTGCTGATCATCGCCATCGTAGGGACGACGGTGGCGCCGTGGCAATTGTTCTTCCAGCAGAGCTACGTGATCGACAAGCGCATCACGGCGCGCTTCATCCGCTATGAGCGTGCGGACCTCTGGCTTGGCATCGTGCTGGTGATTGCCGGTGCCGTGGCGATGATCGCCTTCAGCGCGCAGGCCTTCCACGGTACGCCAGAGGTTGGCAACTACACCGATGCACTGGGCACGGCGAAAGGGTTGGAAGCGCACTCGGGCCGCTGGGCCGGTGTGCTGTTTGCGATCGCGCTGTTGGACGCCAGCATTATCGGCGCATGCGCGGTGTCGCTGTCCACGGCCTATGCGATCGGCGATGTGTTCGCTGTACGGCATTCGCTGCATCGCAAGCCGACGGAGGCCAAGGGTTTCTATGCGATCTACTTCGGGCTGACGCTGCTGGCCGCAGGGTTGGTGCTGACGCCGGGTGTGCCGCTCGGGCTGCTGACCAACGCGGTGCAATCACTGGCCGGCGTGCTGCTGCCGAGCGCCACGGTGTTTCTGCTGCTGTTGTGCAATGACAAGGCCGTGCTGGGCCCATGGACGAACGGACGCGCCATGAACATCTTCACCGGCGGGGTGGTGGCGGTGCTGGTGATGCTCTCCGTCATCCTGACGGCGGCGGTGCTGTTTCCAGGCATCGGCGAGTTCGAAATCGGCGCGATCCTGATCGGCGGTTCGCTCATCGCCATCGTCATGTCGCTGGTGCTGTGGCACATCGAGCGGCGCAGTCATCGACCCCAGCATCCACTGCGCGTGAGCGTGCTGGATCGCGACCACTGGACCATGCCGCCGCTGGAACAGCTCACGCCAGCACGTTGGACACCGCTCAAGCGCACGTGGATGTTTGTGCTACGTGGCTATCTTGTGGTGGCGGCTGGATTGGTTTTGGTGCGGATTGCCGGGTTGTTGACCGGTTAATGCTAGGCCAGCAGCCATTAGTTGCTTTTGCTCGCTTCTGACGTGCGCGCGGCCGTCGTGAGCTAGCCTGCACAGGGTGGAAGCCTGTCTACGGGATCGACGTGGGTCATGACATTGAGTACGTCACGTCGTTCCAAGACGCGTCGCCTGGCTTCGAGCGCGATGTCGTGACCGACTTTCACGGTTGCGGTGCTTTCGATCTCCAAGTGCGCGTCCACCAGGATCATGTCGCCCATCTTGCGTGTCCGAACGTCGTGAACGCCAAGCACGCCTGGCGTGCCGAGCATTACTTGCTGAATTTCGGTCGCTGTCTGTTCATCGACGGCTCTGTCCATGAGATCGTGCAGAGCATTCGAGCCAAACTGCCACCCCATTCTGGATACCATCAGCCCCACAATGAGTGCGGCCACCGGGTCGAGCAGGTGGAATCCAAGCAAATTGCCAATGATGCCGAGTGCGACCACCAACGAGGAGGCTGCGTCGGAGCGAGCATGCCAGGCGTTCGCTATCAGCATGCTGGAGCGCACGCGCTCGGCGATAGCCAGCATGTACCGGAACAACAGCTCTTTGCTTACCAGTGCGCCAAGTGCAACCCACAAACCAATCAACTTCACATGTGAAATTGATTCCGGATGCTCCAGCTTGGTGACCGAGCTCCAAAGCATTCCGATGCCTACGGCAAGTAGCAGCAAGCCCAAAACCAGGGATGCCGCTGTCTCGAACCGAAGGTGACCATAGTGATGTTCTGCGTCCGGTTCCTTCTGGCTATGGTGTCCGGCAAAGAGAACGACGAAATCCGAAACCAGGTCGGAAAGCGAGTGAATCGCGTCGGCTATCAACGCTTGTGAATGGGCAAGAACGCCAGCAACCAGTTGCGCGGCTGTTAGGGCCAAATTTACACCCACGCTCACGAGAGTGCTGCGTTTCGCCGCGCGCTTCATGGCGGGCGTCTCGCTGTCGACATCGATCTCGGTCGGCTGTTGCATGGTCTTGTTCGTCTGATGGTCGAGGACAGATCACCTTGCGGGCGAGTGCCTGAATTTGTCCAAGATCATAGGGGGAGAGCTAGCCGTTTGGGAAATAACCGGGAGCCGCAGAAAAGAATCCGCATGAGAGGCGTTCGCATTCGCTGTTGCATTGGTTAGCACAATTGCAATACCGGGATCCGTGATCCAGCAAAGAGGCGCTTTCAGCCTTAAGCCGCATCAGATTGCCTCGAGACCAGAAAGCGTTTTCGTCCCCCACAAGTACTTCATGCCAGATGCCATTGGCGCGGGGCGAATCTAAGTCCCTACCCCCATCGTGAACATGCGCATCAAGACTATCCACTAGTGAGCCAGGATCGGCTTGCCGAACAGCGACGGCAGGAAATCATCAAGGAAGAACAACACCTGAATATTTGCGCCGACACCTCGCGTCGATCCGTGCGTTGCAGGAAGCACCATTTCCGCGGCAACCTGCCACGTATCCTTGACATAGGCGACCCCTGGGTTGACGGTGCCGCGCGTGCGTTGCCCCCGTGGCGAGTCGAAAGCGAACTCAATCAAGGGAATCCATTGGTGCAGGGGTTCGTCCTTGGGCAGCACGCCTGGTACAAATCGATCCGTCAAATAGAGCGTGCTGTACTCCAGCGCGAATCCCCAGTGCACCGTGGTGACATTGGCTGTCCTTACAGTGTTGAACTGCCGCGTCGTCGGGTCATAGCTCAAGTTGTCCGACGTCTTGCTGGTCGGCACGGCCACGCTGACGCCCGCTGTGATGCCGAATGGCCGCAGCCAAGACCATGCGTCAGGCAAGGCGCCGAACCCCTGGCCTATATAAAGGCTGGGGGCGATGGTCGCTGAAGTGTTGGCGCCGAGCCGTTTGGCCCCGGTATGGGGCAGTCCATAGATTAGCGAACCGGCAACAAGCGTTTCGTTCAGGTCATCTTCGTAGAGCCTGGACTTGAGTACCACGTCGGAACCGGTTGCGCCGGGCTGTCGCGTGTTGCCCCAGTCGCGCCGGATGACGCCCGTGTCAAAACCGATCGAGACCTCGGGTGTCAGCAGCCTCGCGAACGAGATCGTTGCACCGCGATCCGTGACGTTTCCGCTGTCATCAGGGTGTTTTACAGCGCCCGCGGTGATCGAGAGTTCGTCAGCAACGGCTGGGTCATCGAAATTGAGTGTGCCCGGAAAGAAGCGGTTGCCCGCGATCCCGTGCGCATGCGATGGGCCGGAGACGCCGCACGCAGCAAGGGCGAGCGCTGCTGCGCAAATGCGAACAAATGCGGATGGGCGGTACATGGTCGAGAGAATCTGCGGTCAGCCCGCGAATGTTTTTGTTGTGGTCGGGCAGATGCGGCACACCTGGCAGGGTGCCGCGCCCCATGTTTGGGGATGCGGAGGAAATGTCCGAGTCGGCCGTTAGGCTAGTTGCCTGGCAACGCGTGAACCTCCACCGTGATATGCGAGAGTGCCTGAAGTCGCCGCAACCGTTGGTGATAAAACTGCGGCCCGCGATGCGCTTGGCCTGTGCTCACCGAGACCACCGCGCCCAGGTGGCCAGGGCCGATGCGCCACACGTGCAGGTCGAGCAGCGTGTCGCCATCGGACTCCAGCGCCGTCTTGATGCGCCTGCCGATATGTTTGTCTGGGGTCATGTCGACCAGGATGCCGCCCGTGTCGCGCATCAATCCGTACGCCCAGTTGGCGATGACCAACGCACCGACGACGCCTGCAAGGGGGTCCATCCACAGCCAGCCGAAAGCTCTTGCTAACAACAGCCCAACAATGGCTAGCACAGAGACGGCGGCGTCGGCCAGAACGTGCACATAAGCTGCGCGCATGTTGTGGTCGCGATGGTGTGCCCCGTGTCCGTCGGCGTGGTCGTGGTCATGCTCTTCGAAATCCACGCTGTATTCCTGACCACCGATGCCGAGCACCGCAGTGAAGGCATGTGGCTCCGGAATCTCTGTGGTGGATTCCAGATAGTTTGCCTTGCGGACCAGCAGGAATTCCTGGCGGCTTCCGTCCGGCCGGAACGTGGTCACCGTCGCCACATCGCCGGGCAGCGGAGCAGTTTCTCCAGCCAGGCGGAACACTGGCGGTACGCCTTCTTCAAAGATCGACAGTGCGAACACGCCCGCGGGCGCGTCGATGTGCTGCACTTCCTTGCCATGCGGATGCGTGTCGCCAAGTCCGGCTGCGTCGTGATCGTGTCCGTGGGCGTGACCATGGTGATGACTGTGGCCATGGCTGTGACCACCGTGGTCGCCACCGCTCAGCAGCCAGGCGCTGGCGATATTCACCAGCAAACCGACGATCGCAATCGGGATCGCCTCACTAAAGTGGATGGGCACCGGCGAGAGGAACCGCACCACCGCTTCGTAGCCGATCAACAGCGCGATCATCGCCAGGATGATGGCGCTGGTGAAGCCGGCCAGATCACCAAGCTTGCCCGTCCCGAACACGAAGCGCGGGTCGTTCGCATGACGTCGCGCATAGGTGTAGGCCAGTGCCGCGATCAGCATGGCGCCTGCGTGCGTCGACATATGCAACCCATCGGCCACCAGTGCCAGCGAGCCAAACATGCTTCCGCCGATGATCTCGGCGGCCATCATGAGCGTGCAGAGCACGATCACGGCCCAGGTTTTGCGCTCGTTCTTTTCGTGTCCCTCGCCCAGGAACACGTGGTCATGGCTCGCGCCGAACGGCGTGTCGTAGAAATTGCTCATAGCCGACTCACTTGAAATAGCTATGCACGACCTCGATCAGCTGCTCCTTGGCGCTGCCGTCGGCGTGCTCATGTTCGTCATCCACCTCGGTCAGGTGGGTGCGGATGTGGTCTTCCAGCACGACGGCGAGCAGGCCATTCATGGCGCCGCGGCAGCTCGTGATCTGCTGCAGTACGGGGGCGCACCCTTGCTCCTCCTCCAGTGCGCGCTCGATGGCATCGAGCTGGCCCCGAATCCGGCGAACGCGGTTGAGTAGCTTCTGCTTCTCACGGATGGTGTGGCTCATCCCATTGCCTCATCAAAATATACTGTAGGGGAGTATACTACATAAGATTCAAGTCGCCGTGATGGCCAAGCGATTCGTATTCATTGCCGGCGAGGACAACAGTCGCTTGCTCGTCCTGAATATGAAGACCAAGCAGCTCCCTGCATGCCTCGATCTCGGAAGGGCGCCTGATGTGTGGACTACGACCTTGATTTCGGGCAGCTCTATGTGGCCGGTGAATCCGGTGTGCTGTCGATCTTCCATGCCGCCGCGACGGGTGTGACCAAAATCGGCGAAGGCTTGGTGGGGCCGAACGCGCACAGCTTGGCGATCAACCCAGCCACACGTGAAATTTGCTTTCGCTTGAAGGACATCGACCGCCACACCATGATGCGTGTCATGCGACTTGGCGCCTAACACCTATGAACGCACGACAGCAGGGCCGTCTGCTCAACCAACTATCGTTATGTCCATTCGCACCGCTAGCCCTGCTTTGGCCGCCGCGCTGTTATTTGGCGCGAGCACGCCCCTGGCCAAAACTCTGACTGGCGGAATTTCGCCAATCCTGCTGGCAGGGCTGCTCTACCTGGGAAGTGGCCTTGGCCTGGCAGGCGTGTTGTTGGCTCGGTGGCTGACGCGGAAGCCCGCTGAGACGCCGCAGCCGGGACCGACCATCCCCCGCCGCGAGATTCCTTGGCTGCTCGGCGCCATCCTGGCTGGCGGAGTAGCGGGACCGGCGCTATTGATGACGGGGTTGACGCAAACGGGGGCCGCCCCCGCATCGCTGCTACTCAACGTCGAAGGCGTCTTCACCGCGTTGATCGCGTGGCTCGTGTTCAAGGAAAACGCTGACCGGCAGATCGTGCTCGGGATGATTGCCATTGTTGCGGGCGGTGTGCTGCTGTCATGGCAACCGGATGCGGCCAGCTTGTCGCCAAGCGCCTTGCTGATTGTGGCGGCCTGCGCCTGCTGGGCGGTCGACAACAACCTGACGCGCAACGTCTCCTCCAACGATGCGGTACTGATCGCGTGCCTCAAAGGCCTGGTGGCCGGCACCTGCAATACCGGCTTCGCGCTGGCCGCCGGCAATGCATTGCCTTCTGCGCTACCGCTTGCGTCGGCGATGGCGGTTGGGTTCGCTGGGTATGGCGTGAGCCTGGCGTTGTTCGTGGTGGCCTTGCGGCATCTGGGGACTGCCCGGACGGGGGCATATTTCTCCGTTGCGCCGTTATTCGGCGTGGTGATTTCCTTCCTGATCTGGCCGGAAATTCCTGGGGTGTTGTTCTGGCTGGCGGCCGTGTTGATGGCGCTTGGCGTGTGGCTGCACCTGCGCGAGCGGCATGAACATGAGCACGTGCACGAGCCGATGGAGCATACGCACGCGCACCGACATGACGAGCACCACCAGCACGAGCACGATTTCCCGTGGGACGGCAAGGAGCCGCACGTGCATGTGCATCAGCACGAGCCTTTAGTCCACAAACATCCGCATTACCCGGATATTCACCATCGCCATACACACTAGGCGCAGGCAGCAACCAGTGTTGCGAACGCAGCGGTCTCGAGCCCACGTTTCGCCAAAAGTACGTGAATCGACCAAGTACGAAGCGCCGATGCCGTGCCGGGGTGGTTTCGGCCGAACGACCATTTTCCGATTTGGTTCGCTGCCCCAATGGTCGGATTGCTCAGTTTATGTGGCATTCGGCGCAGGTTTGCACTGTTTATGAGTCATTCTCCGTGATCGGAGCCATATGTACATCCGAAAGGGAACTAAGGTCCTGTGTGCACTATGTAAGTTGCGTTCAGCGACCTAGACTGATATTCGCCTGGACCAGGAACCCTCGCGATGGAGGGTCGACAGGTCAGGGTGGGGAACGCAAGAATCCACGTATGTATGGTTTGTGGAGCGCCTTATGCCGGCCCGCCGGATCCCCAAAAATTACCTCTTTGTCACCGGCCGTCACGCATCTCCTCAGGCGGACGAAGTCATCGAGTTCGAGTCAATTCTGGAGAAGGAGTACATGCTCCTGCTCGACTCCGATCCCCGCGTCGACTCATACGAAGCACAGCCTGTCGAAATCCCGCTGTCTCGCGGGCGAGTCTATGTCCCAGATCTGCTGGTGAAATATCGTGACTCCTCCTCGGGCGACCAGCGGCCACCTGAGTTGGTGGAAATCAAAATACAAGAGCACCTTGACCAGCATGCCGAGACGTATCGGGAGAAGTTCGCTGCAGCAGCTGTATTTGCAGAAGAGCGAGGCTGGATCTTCGTCACTCGAACAGAGGATGACATCAGGACGCCGCGCATTCAAAACTTGAAGTACCTGCACAGGTATCGCCATACGCCCGCAGATCCCATTGAGGTGGAACGGGTGCTTGACGCGATGCGCCGGTTGGGTAGCCCAACGACTCCGGAGACGCTACTGGGCAGTTTGACGGACAGTTTAGAGACGCGCGCAGAGTTGATTCCGGTGCTTTGGCATCTTGTTGCCCATGGCGAAATTCACGTGGATTTGCAGATCCCGCTGGAAAGCACGCAACTGTTTCTACCGAGCTAGGTCATGGCAAGCAAGCCGTTAGCAAAGACGCCGACCCTTCTATCGATTAAGAAGGGGGGCAGCTACAGCCACGATGGGCGTACATACGCGATTCTCCACTACGCTGGCTTGGACAGCGTTATCGCGCGCGAGGATGCATCAGGAGCGATGGTTATCCTCAACGTGGGGTCGCTCAAGGCACCGTTTAAGGGCCTTGAGGGCTTCCCGGAGCCCAGAGAGCATATCGACCTTGAAGACGTATCGGAGGATGACTGGGAAATCGCGCAAAGCCGACTGGACATCATTAGTCCTCTGCTCGCTCTCCGGCGGAACCGGACTAAGGCGGACTATGTCGCTGTGGCAGCCAACGCAGGCGTGAGTGTCCCGACGCTCTATAACTGGCTGCGAACCTACCTTTCGTCCGAGCAGTTGTCCTCGCTGATACCGACGCGCAAGAGCGGTGGTCGCGGGCGCAGCCGGCTAGCGCCTGAAGTGAAACTGATCTTGGACCAGTACGTTCAAGAGCACTATCTAACCAAGCAGAAGCCGTCGGCAGCGAAGGCCGCCAGGGAGGTCCGCCGCTTGTGCCATGTCGCAGCGCTTGAGCCTCTCCCAGCCGTGTCGACCATCTACCGACATCTAAGTTGGTTGGACGAGCAGGAAGCGCTGAAGCGCCGTGAGGGGCGCCGCGCCGCTGAACAACGATTTGGTGTGAACAAGGGATCCATTCCGGACGCCGAATGGCCGCTTGCCCTGGTTCAGGTCGATCACACTTTGTTGCCCGTCATCATCGTGGACGAGAAGCACCGTAAGTCGATCGGCCGGGCCTGGATCACCTTGGCAATCGATGTGTTCAGCCGCGCCTGTTTGGGTATGTATTTGTCTCTGGATCCACCTTCAGCGATGTCTGCGGGTATGTGTATCTCGCACGCCATGTTGGACAAGGGCGAATGGATGGCACGGCTGGGATGTGGCGATATTGAGTGGCCCTTCCGCGGCCCCATAGACGTCCTGCATATGGACAATGCCAAGGAGTTCAGAGGCAAGATGCTGGCCGTTGCTACGCGGGAGTACCACATCGACATTCATCTCCGGCCGGTCAAGCAGCCTCGCTATGGTGCGCATATCGAGCGGCTCATGGGTACCGTATCCGAGGAGTTGAAAGAACTCAAAGGGGCAACCTTCGCAAATCCCCAGCAGAAAGGAGAGTACGACGCCGAGGGCAATGCCTGCATGACCATCGACGAACTGGAGAAATGGCTTGTCCTAATGTTCGCTCGATATCATCGAGACGTTCACGCCGGCATTGGCACGACGCCATTGACCAAATGGACTGAGGGCATTCTCGGCACACGGGGAAAGATGGGGCGTGGAATCCCACCAATAGTCACCGACCCCGAGAAGCTCCGCATCGACTTCATGCCATATGTGGAGCGAACGATCCAAGGCGATGGCGTCGTCAACGAAAGAGTTCACTACTTCCATGACGTGTTGCGGCCATGGATCGGCGAGCGTGATCCTGATAATCCGAGGAAGGGCAAGCAGTTCCGGTTTCGCTATGACCCGCGCGACATGAGCGTGCTGTACTTCTTCGATTCGGATCTCAAACGTTACCAGGCGATTCCCTATCGAGATTCGAGCTTGCCGCCTGCAAGTTTTTGGGAGATTCGCGCGGCCAACAAAGCGGCGAAGGACGCCGGCATGAAGGACTACAGCGAGCGAGATCTTTTTGCGCTGATCACTCGGCAGCGTGAACTCGAAGAGGCTGCCGCTGCACGGAGCAAGGCGGCGCGTCGAGCAGAGCAGCAACGCAAGCAGCAAGAGAAGGCACGCGCGCGGAAGCCTCAAGATTTGCCGCGTGCTTCGAAGGTGGATCCCTCCAGACTAGCGCCAAGCATCCGGGGATACGACCCTGACGATGTCCAACCGCTGAGCGATGATGAATAGCATGATGACTCAGTATGCTCACCTCAGCCCGACAGCACAGACGCACCTGGCGCTGCCGGACAAGGACCGCATTCGAGAGATCCAGACAGGCACGTGGCTGCCCCTCGACCATGCGAAGACGACACTTCAGAAACTAGAGGAGTTGCTCGACTATCCAAAGGTGACGCGGATGCCGAGCTACCTCATCGTGGGCCCCTCATACAGCGGCAAGACGTCTATTCTTGAGCGGTTCCGCGCTGACCACCTTCCTGATATGGATCCCCACAAGGAGGTCACACGATGTCCGGTGGTGATGGTCGATGCGCCACCGAAACCCGACCTGTCCGACTTCTATAGTCGGATCATGGATAGTCTGATGACGCCGTACAAGCCGACGGCTCCGGTCTACGAAAAGTATTCGCAGGTCAAACGTCTTTTCGGCGAGATGGATGTGCGCATCCTGATCATCGACGAGATCCACCATCTGATTGCCGGTGGCCTTACCAAGCAGCGCGAGTTTCGCAATGCCCTCAAGAGCCTGAGCAATGAGGCAAAGATCAGCATCGTCGCTTCAGGGATTGAAGAGGCGTACAACGCGTTTAACTCCGATCCGCAGATGTCGAGTCGGTTCGTCCCGATCGAGATGCCCAGTTGGACGCCTGGCAAGCAGCTAGGGACGTTGCTGATGACTCTGGAGCGGCGGACACCACTGCGCAAGCCGTCAGGCCTGCATTACCCCGAGATGATGCAGGCGATCTATGTAAAGAGCGAATCCACCCTTGGGGACATCTTCGATCTAGTGAAAGCGGCGGCAGTGGAGGCAGTTAGGTCCGGTGAAGAAGCGATTACGGAGAAGTTGCTTGCCGATCTGGATTGGGTTCCGCCCTCCAAGCGTAAGACCTACAGGCGGAGACTATGAAAACGTGGTCATGCGCAAAGACGCAGCTCTGGCCGATACGATACAAGCCCATACCTGGTGAGCTATTATCGAGCTGGATCGTGCGGCTAGCGCATGGCCATGGAATGGGCGTGATGCCGTTCTGCAACGTGGCGCTTGGTCCCATGGCTCTGCAACTGACGATGGATATCGACCGACGCAGTCGAGAGTCCCTTCTGAAGGCGTTGGCGTTGCACACAGGAACGCATCCGGACGCAGTGCATCAAGCCACGCTGCGCGTCTACGAGGGGGTTCTCTATCGACAGTTTCACGTTGGGGGATTCCTCCCTTGGGTGATCGCTATCAATCTGCCGCGGAGCGTCAGGCTTGGCCCAGGTCTCCAGTTTTGCCCGTACTGTCTCAGAAGTGACCCGGTACCGTACTTCCGTCTCTCCTGGAGGGTTGCACTTCAAACCTTCTGTGAGCGGCACCAATGCTTGTTGCTGGATCGGTGCCCAGGCTGTGGCGCTTGCTTGTTTGTTCAGAGGGTCGATTCAAACTGGTGCCACGCGGAAATAGATGGTATTTGCCATTGCCACAACTGCGATTTCGACCTCCGATTGGCGGAGGCACCTGCAGTAGACGATCGAGGGAGCGGGCTTTTAGCTCTGCTGCAGCAACTGACCCGCGAGCTTTCTGTCGTGAACGCGATAGGTCTGCCAGGCCTGTTAGAGCGTCTACACGCTATGGCGGTGACGCTGTTGTCGGGCAAGGCCAAGCCGCGCCTCTGCAATAGCCTTGCGTGTCGCTTCGGCTACGCTGACCTGGAAATTCAACAGGCCAGAATGCCGGCGTTCGAACTGCAATCTGTAGTGACACGGCATGCGGTGCTTCTTTGGTCCCTCTGGCTTCTTCAACGCGACCCCGATGCGTACGAGCGGCCGGTCAAGCCGGTCGCTCCGCTACACCATCGGTTCATCAAAGAGATCCTGACGCAGCCACGAATCGATGCGGGTGGTCAGACGGGCTGCGACTCGTTCGGAGACCTTTCAATCGCAGGGGAGAGTTCAGCGCAGATACGCGATGGCCGCGTGGTACAGCTGCATTGAGATCCAGGAGCGTAACTCGTCAGGGGCACTGACCTGAGTGTGCTCCAAGGCCATCACCTGATAACCAGTTCCATTCTGCACCGAGATAAACGCCCCCGTCGCCGCCTGAATCGCATGTTGAATCGCTTCGTCACTCTTGTTCGCCAGGGGCACCGCGAATGAAACAGGTGGGCTGGCCTCGTGAACCATGAGCAAGGTGGATGCTTCCTTTGATGAAACAGCGAATGCTGCTACGCGCTTCATCCGGTTTTCGTCATCCGGAACCAGCAGATGTTCGTCCAGTACCCCGTCCT
>Ga0209482_1001125_pt1 | contig 19757 bp, 17 predicted proteins | sample CoawatmetaG10DNA_FD_187512 | JGI IMG/M metagenome (GOLD analysis project Ga0209482, IMG submission 187512) | Marine microbial communities from the West Antarctic Peninsula - Coastal water metaG104-DNA (SPAdes) (version 2) | ecosystem: Environmental > Aquatic > Marine > Coastal ...
CTGGTTCTCCAGAAAATCCTAAAATGTTAAAAAAATTTATTTATTGTACTGGTATTACAACTGTTATTTTCGTGATAATTTATTTATTGATAAAATATGAATATTTAAATTTAAGATATATAATTAGTTAAAATGTACATTTCAAAATCTTTCATACCAATTTTAAAAAATAACCCATCAGAAGCAAAAATTAAATCACACCAATTAATGCTCAGAGTAGGAATGATTAAGCAATCTTCTGCAGGTATTTATTCTTGGCTACCTTTAGGTTTTAAAGTGATGAAAAAAATTGAACAAATAGTAAGAGAAGAACAAAATAAAATTGGTGCCCAAGAAATACTTATGCCAACAATTCAACCCAGTGATATTTGGAAAGAAAGTGGTCGTTATGATGATTATGGAGATGAAATGCTTAGAATTAAAGACAGACAAGGCAGGGAAATGCTTTATGGACCAACTAACGAAGAGTTAGTCACTGACATATTTAGAACAAGTATTAAATCGTACAAATCACTGCCTCAATTATTGTATCACATACAATGGAAATTTAGAGATGAAGTTAGACCAAGATTTGGAATAATGAGAGGTAGAGAATTTTATATGAAGGATGCATATTCATTTGATGTAAACGATGAAGATGCAGCTTTCTCATATAATAAATTCTTTTTTTCTTATTTAAAAACTTTTAAAAGATTGGAACTTTCAGCTATTCCAATGGCAGCAGATACAGGACCTATTGGTGGAAACCTTTCTCATGAATTTATTATTTTAGCAGATACAGGTGAAAGTAAAATTTTTACAGATAAAAGAGTTTTTGATTTAGACAGTGAAGGTTCAATAATGGATAGACAATCTTTAGAAGACTTAAGAAAAAAATATGAACAATATTACTCTGTAGCTGATGAAAAATTTGATAAAGTTGAGTTTGAAGAAAAAGTATCTGAAGAAAATAGGCTGATTACAAAAGGTATTGAAGTAGGTCACATTTTTTATTTTGGAGATAAGTATTCAAAAGCTCTAAATGCAGCTGTAGATCTTCCGGGTGGTAAAAAAGACTTTGTTAAAATGGGATCATATGGAATTGGTGTATCAAGACTTGTTGGTGCCATTATAGAAGCAAAATATGATGAGAAAAATGAAATTATGAAATGGCCATTTTCTGTAGCACCATATGAACTCGCTATAATTCCAATGATTAATAAAAATGATAAATCTGCACTGGATAAGGCTACTAGTCTTTTTAAACACTTTGAAAGCAATAATATTGATACAATTATTGATGATATGGATGAAAATCTCTCATCTAAAATCAAGAAATTTAATTTAATTGGTGTCCCGTATCAAATCATTATAGGAAAAAAATCAGAAGGTGACTTATTAGAGTTTAAAGAAATTGGAAAAGACCCTAGGAATTTAACGTTAGATCAAATAACTAAAATTTTAACTGAACTAAAAGAAAAAAATTGATTTCTACATTAGAAAAAGAAATTACGTTTAGATATCTAAAAACGAGAAAAAAAGATGGCTTTCTAAATATAATCTCCATCTTTTCATTTATTGGAATAAGCCTAGGTGTTGCGGTACTGATTATTGTTATGTCAGTTATGAATGGTTTTAGAACAGAGCTAATCAGTAAAATTGTTGGATTTAACGCACATGTAACAGTTAAACCTTACGAAAACTCAATTAGTTTAGATAAACTCAATGACAATAACTTAAAACTAATTTCAAAAGAATTAATTTTTAGTAATTCTGGTGAGGCTATTGTTATTAGTAAAGACTATACTAAAGGACTTGTTTTAAGAGGTTATAGCAGTAAAAATTTCCCAAAACTTGATGTTGTTAAAAAAGGTAAATTAATTGGTGAACCAAATCAATTATTAGATAACTCAATATCAATAGGTAAAGAATTAAGTTTTAATTTAGGACTTAACATAGGTGATAGAGTGTCAATTATGTCCCCAGTAGGCATTGAAACAATTATAGGGAGTTTACCTAGGCAAGAAACTTTTATTATTAGTTCAATTTTTGATAGTGGTTTGGCAGATTTTGATGCCAATATAGCTTTTATAAACCTTGATACATTGGAAAGCTTTTTTGATCTTGATAAGAAAAAAAGAAATTTAGAAATTTATTTGAATAACCCATCTAATATTGACGAAATCAAAAATCAGATTCAAAAAATATTTGATAATGAATTTGTGTATACCTGGGCTGATATGAATAGCTCCTTATTTTCAGCTTTAAAAGTTGAAAGAAATGTAATGTTTATAATTTTATCTTTAATTATTATAGTTGCAGCTTTTAATATTATTTCTGGACTTACAATTTTGGTTAAAAATAAAACAAGAGATATAGCAATACTAAAGTCTATTGGCGTCTTAAATAAATCTATTATTAAGATTTTTTTCCTTATAGGGTTAATTATTGGAACTACAGCAACATTCTTTGGGATTTTTTTAGGTGTGATGTTCTCTTTATATATTGAGAATCTTAGAGAATTTTTAAGTAGCACCTTTAACATTAGTCTCTTTCCTGAGGAGATTTATTTTTTAAGTACAATGCCTTCTGAAATCAACCCAAAATCAATTTTTATTATTTCACTATGTTCAATTTTTGTAACTATTATCGTTTCAATCTTTCCCGCTATAAAAGCGTCAAAATTAGACCCTGTTAAAGGCCTAAAATATGAATAATTTAATATCTATAAAGAAGATTTCTAAATCTTTTTCTAATAATAAAAAAATAACTGTTTTAAAAAAAATTGATTATTCATTTACCAAAGGTAAAATTTACTCTCTTATGGGTCCATCAGGTTCGGGAAAATCTACACTACTAAATATACTTTCAATGATCGATAAGCCCACAACTGGCTCATTAGTAATTGGAAATAATATAATAAATTTTAATGATAACACTAGTAATGACAAAATTAGGTCTAAAAAAATTGGGATTATCTATCAACAAAATAATTTACTTCCTGACTTCACAGCATTAGAAAATGTTTATCTTGCAGGTCTTGCTCTTAGTAATGATAAAAAGAATTCAATTCAAAAAGCAAAGAAAATGATCAAAGAAATGGGTCTTTCATCTCGAGAGCATCATTACCCATCAGAATTATCGGGTGGCGAAATGCAAAGAATTGCAATGGCTAGAGCACTCATAAATGAACCTGAAATCATATTGGCTGATGAACCTACTGGTAGCCTCGATCATACGACAGCTAAAGAAGTTTTCAATGTTTTATATAATTTAAAAAACAAGAATAGATTAATAATCTATGCAACCCATAATAGATTTTTTGCTAATATGGCTGATTGTAAATTAGAAATGATTGATGGTAATATCAAAACTATCAATGCCAGAATCAAATAATCAAAATTTCAACCATCTAAAAATTCATACACAATACTCAATTTGTGAAGGTGCAATTAAGATTGATAATTTAAAGGATTTTTGTAAAGAAAATAAAATACCTTGTTTAGGTATTTCTGATACATCCAATCTGTGTGGTGCATTAGAGTTTGCTGAGAATATTTCTAAAGTTGGAACACAACCCATTATTGGTACACAAATTTTTTTTAGATTTGAAGATACGACAGGGCTACTGCCCTTGATAGCCCTCAACGAAAAAGGATATAAAAAAATTATAGAACTCTCTTCAAGATCTTATCTTGAAAATGATGCACTTTCTGATCCACATTTAGATATTAAGGAACTTTTAACTGATACAGAAGGTGTGTCTTTACTTTCAGGAACTATTCAAGGTTTATTTGGTAAATTATTTGAAAAAGGTCGCATAGATGAAATATCAAAAATATATAAGAGTTTATCATCAAAGTTTAATGATAACTTTTATTTAGAAATCCAAAGGCATGGTGATCAAAATGAAATTGCTTTTGAAAAATTTAATTTAGAACAATCTTTAAAAGTTAAAATACCAATTATTGCCACTAATGAAGTTTATTATTTAACACCTGACATGCACGAAGCTCATGATGCGTTAACTTGCATTGGTTCTAAAACTTATGTTAATGAAAAAAATAGAATTAAATATAGTAACCAGCATTACTTTAAATCTAATGAAGAAATGTCAAAACTATTTTCTGATCTTCCGGAAGCTTTAGAAAATAACTTCAATTTGCCATTTAAATGCAATTTTAGACCACAGTTTTCTAAACCCGTGCTTCCAAATATTAGCTCTAAAAAAAAAGGCAGTGCTGATGAAATACTTAAAAAAGATTCATTAGATGGATTAAAAGAAAAATTTATCAAAGTTTTTAAAATTGAAGAAAAAAACTTAGAAACCGATGATAAATTTTTGAAATATAAAGACAGATTAGATCATGAGTTAAAAATCATAATTGAAATGAAATACCCTAGTTATTTCTTGATTGTGTCCGATTATATTAAATGGGCTAAGAGTAATGATATTCCCGTAGGACCGGGTAGAGGTTCTGGAGCTGGTTCACTTGTAGCTTGGTGTCTATCTATTACCGATGTTGACCCAATTAAATTTAATTTAATATTTGAAAGATTTTTAAACCCTGACCGTGTGTCAATGCCAGATTTTGATATAGATTTTTGTGAGGAAAAAAGAGACCTTGTTTTTAAATATTTAACCACAAAATACAAAGATAGTGTTGCACATATAATTACATTCGGAAAATTAAAAGCAAGAATGGTTATTAGAGATGTTGGTAGAGTATTAGGTTTACCATATGGTTTTGTTGATAGTATTTCAAAAATGATACCTTTTGATCCCTCAAGACCTCAAAGCTTAATGGAGTGTATTAACAGTGAACCAAGACTTCAAAAATTAGTTAATGAAGATCCTCGTGTTAAAAAATTAACTGATCTTTCTTTGAAATTAGAAGGTTTGAATAGAAATGTAGCAACTCATGCAGCTGGTGTTGTAATTGCGGATAGAAAATTAACTGAAGTCGTCCCTTTATATAAAGATGCATCTGCAGATTTATTATTACCTTCTACGCAATTTGACATGTACTCAGCAGAAAATGCTGGCTTAATTAAGTTTGATTTTTTAGGATTAAAAACTTTAACTGTAATTAATAGAACACAAAAGCTGATTAATAAAAAAGTTAAAGATTTTAAAATTGAAGATATTGACTTTGATGATCAGAAAGTTTTTGAACTTTTGTCTTCCGGTAATACTGTTGGATTATTTCAAGTGGAAAGTGCTGGTATGCGTGAAGCATTACTACAGATGAAACCTAACCATATTGAAGATATTATTGCACTTGTTGCTCTTTATCGTCCAGGACCTATGAGCAACATACCGGTTTACAATGACTGTAAACATGGAAGGCAAACACCTGATTACTTGCACCCACTACTTGAAGATATTTTAAAACCTACATATGGAGTTATTATTTATCAAGAACAGGTTATGCAAATTGCACAAAAACTCTCAGGTTTTACTGCAGGTGAGGCTGATATTTTAAGAAGGGCTATGGGTAAAAAAAAAAGAGCTGAACTAGAAAAGCAGAAACAAGGATTTATTGCTGGTGCTCTTAAAAATGGAATTAGCAAAGATGTTGCAGCAGGTATATTTTTAAAAATTGAACCATTTGCAGAATATGGATTTAATAAAAGTCATGCAGCCGCTTATGCTATAATTTCTTATCAAACTGCATTTTTAAAAACTTATTATCCTAAAGAATTTTTTGCGGCATCCATGACAATGGATATCTCAAACCAAAATAAATTGGGTGAATTTCATGAAGAACTAAAAAGAATAAATATTAAAGTTATACGACCTGATATTAACAAGTGTTTTGCAGATTTTCAGTTTGATGAAAATAATTTTTATTATGCACTTGGTGGAATTAAAAGTGTTGGTTATGAAGCAATATCAAATGTTATTAAAGAAAGAAAAGAAAATGGTGATTTTAAATCTATAAATAATTTTTTAAATAGAGTTAACCCTAAAGATATTAATAAACTCCAACTAGAAGGTTTAGTTAAAGCAGGAGCTTTTGATAATATAGATCGTAATCGACAAGCATTATTTAATTCAATTCCAAATTTTATTTTAAAGACAAAAAATATTTATGAAAACAAAGCAGCAAATCAAATTGATCTTTTTGGTTCTGACGAAGAACAAGATAATGAGATAGTTCTTAATATCGAAGATTGGAAGTTTGAAGATCGACTATCAAGAGAGTTCGAAGCTATAGGTTTTTTTATATCTGACCACCCTTTAAATCAATTTAAAGAAATTTTTGATGATTATAAAATAGTTGATTATGCAAAATTTAATCTAGACGACACTATAAAAGATGCAAATATTGCAGCTACACTTTTAAAAATTACTGAAAGAAAAACGGCAAAAGGTAACTCGTATGGTGTTATCAAATTCACTGATTTAACAAGTGTTTTTGAACTCTTTATTTTTTCTGATATTTTAGAATTGAACAGAGAGGCTTTAGTCGAGGGTAGCTCTTTAATCATAACCTTGATCAAAACTATTTCAAACGATGAAAACAAACTTAAAAGAATAAATGTTCAAAAAATTGCTTCTCTTAAAGATCTTTTTAATAAACCTGTTAATGAAATTGTATTTAATATTAAATCAATTAAAGACATCGATAAAATATCTGATTTGGTGGATGAAGAGGGCACAACAGAGGTAAAAATAAATATTAATGACAAAAACAATGAGATTAGCTTTAAACTAAAAAACAAGCGTCTTATTGACAGGAAAGCCATAAATATCCTCAGAAACAATGATATTTCGACAACTATTCATTAAAAAAGACTTGTTTGTTCTATAAATAATTTGTAAATAACTCTTAAATTAAATTAACACGCACACAGTTTGTGGTTTTATACCTCCGGTCCTTAAATGGAAATTACTGTGGTGGCTTAACCGGGAATAAATATGAAAATACCAAGTCTAACTATCCAACAACTATTAGAAGCAGGCGTTCATTTAGGTCATAAGACTTTAAGATGGAACCCAAAAATGAAAAAATACATTTTTGGAAAAAGAGATTCAATTCACATTATTGATTTAACTCAAACATTGGAATTAACCAATGTAGCTTTAGAAAAAGTTTATAATACGATTGCTAATAACGGAAAAATTCTTTTTGTGTCTACAAAAAAACAAGCATCCGAAGCAATTGCTGAAGTTGCAAAAGAAACTGGACAATACTTTGTAAACTACAGGTGGTTAGGTGGAATGTTAACTAACTGGGGAACAATCTCGGGATCAATTAAAAAGATGAAAAAATATGAAGCTGATCTTGTTGCTGAAAATAGAGGTTTTACAAAAAAAGAACTATTAAAGATGAGTGTTAAAAAAGATAAATTAGAAAGAGCTTTAGGTGGAATTGCAGATATGAAAAAAGTTCCAGATCTAGTTTTTATTATTGACACAAATTATGAATCTTTAGCTATTGCTGAAGCATCTAAATTAGGTATTCCAATTTGTGCTATACTTGACAGTAATTCTAATCCTGATGGTATCGACTATCCAATTCCTGGTAACGATGATGCCAGAAGAGCGATTGATCTATATTGTAATTTAGTAAAAGAAACTATTGAAAATGCAAAAAAAGCAGCCCCATCTAAATCTGAAGAAAAACCTGATGTTGGTGAGACAAAAACAAAAGAACCTTCATTAAAAACTATCCAGGAAATTGATAGAGAGAAGTTAGATGCTAAATTTTCAAAAAAAGATAAAGAAAAGTTAAATTAATATGAGTGATTTAGAAAAAGTAAAACAATTACGTGAAGCAACTGGTGCTGGATTTAAAGATTGTAACTTGGCAGTTAAAGAATCTGGTGGTGATTTAGATAAAGCAGTAGAAATCTTAAGAGTTAAAGGAATTTCTAAAGCTTCAAAAAAAATGTCAAGAGATGCTAAAGAAGGTGTTATTGCAACTTCAGGTGATGAAAATAAAATATCAGTTATTGAAATTAATTGTGAAACAGATTTTGTTGCTAAAAATGATGACTTTGTATCTTTTGCAAAGGAACTAAGTGAATTAAACAATCAAAATTCATCTGATTTAGAAAAGCTTAATAAATCAAAAATGACAACTGGTGAAACAGTTGAAGATAGTCTAGTAGCATTAATTGCAAAAATGGGTGAAAAGATAACTCTCGGTAAAGCTAAGACATTTAACCAAACAGGTTCCAAAAAATTTAATTATTTGCACACTGTAGTGAAAGATAATTTATCTAAATTATCAGTTATAGCTTCACTTGAGACATCAGATAATAGTGACGCAGTTAAAGCTTTTGGCAAACAGCTTTCAATGCATATTGCAGCGTCAAATCCATTAGCATTGAGTTCAGATTTGATTGACAAAGATCTTCTTCAAAAAGAACAGGACCTTGTCACAGAAGAGTTAAAAAGTTCTGGTAAGCCTGAAGAAATTGCACAAAAAATTAGCTTAGGTAAAATGAATAAATTCAAAGAAGAAAATGCTTTGTTAACTCAAGCTTGGGTTATGGAGCCTAAAAAAAAAGTGCAAGATATTGTAAAAGAACTTAACATACCTGATTTAAAGATTAACGATTTTTTTAGAATTAAAATAGGTGAATAAATGTTTAACGATAAAACATATAGTCAGAAGATGGATAAAACCATTGAAGTTTTTCAAAAAGAATTAACTTCACTAAGAACTGGCAGAGCAAATGCCTCAATGTTAGATCTTGTTAAGGTCGATGTTTATGGACAAGTAATGCCTTTGAATCAAGTTTCAAGCATTACAACTCCTGATGCTAGAACAATCAATATTCAAGTTTGGGACCTTAACAATGTTCCACTTGTAGATACCGCAATAAAAAAATCAGAATTAGGTTTAAATCCTCAAATTGATGGTCAGTTAATTAGATTACCTGTACCAGATTTAAATGAGGAGAGAAGAACTGAAATTAAAAAACTAATTAAATCTACGGGAGAAAAGTGCAAAATCTCAATCAGAAATATTAGAAGAGAGGCTAATGATGATTTAAAAAGCCTAGTTAAAGATAAAGAAATTAGTGAAGATGATGAAAAAATAAATGAAAAATTAGTACAAACATTTACTGACGAGCACATCAAAACTATAGATATTAAAGTTGAAACCAAAGAAAAAGAAATAATGACAATATGAACCCAGTTAAACATGTTGCCATCATCATGGATGGTAACGGTAGATGGGGCATTAAACACAAGCAATTAAGAAATGCAGGTCATAGAGAGGGTTTAAATACCGTTGAACTAATTATCAATCAGTGCATTCATCATAAAATTGGGGTTTTAACACTTTATACTTTTTCTTCAGAAAATTGGAAAAGACCCAAAAATGAAATCACTTTCTTATTTAAATTATTAGAAAACTTTTTAAGTAAGAAGATTAATGAAATTATTAAAAAAGATATTAGACTTAAATTTATTGGAGAGCTAAATAAATTGCCAATAAAACTTCAAAAATTAATAAAACTATCAGAAAAAAAAACTATTAATAAAAAATCATTACAAATTAATATTGCATTAAACTATGGTTCGAAAATTGAATTAATCAATACTATAAAAAAAATTAAACAAAATAAAATTAAATTAAGTGAAAAAAATATTGATAAGAATCTATATACAAAAAATTTGCCAGATCCTGATATATTAATAAGAACAGGAGGCACCCACAGACTAAGTAATTTTTTACTTTGGCAATTATCTTATACTGAGATATTTTTTGAAAAAAAATTGTGGCCTGATTTTACGGGTAAAGATTTTAATAAAATTATAAATAAATTTAAAAATATTAAAAGAAACTTTGGATCAATTTAATGAGCTCAAATCTTAAAAAAAGAATCGCAACATCAGTATTCCTTATTTCTCTTTTAATGGGAATGTTTTTTTACTCATATATAATGATTGTTTCTTTAATTATTATAGCAATAATTTCATGGGTTGAGTTTTACGCATTAATATCGAAAATTTTAAAAAAGAATATTTTAAAAGATAGGTTCTTTAGATTCATTTATAAAACTTTATCTTTATTTTATTTATCAGGATTAGTTTATTTAATTTTTGCTATAGAATCTGAGTATTCTAATCTTAAAATTTATCTTTTATATTCTGTTTTGGTTGCAATACTGTCCGATATAGGAGGCCTTGTTTGTGGAAAAATATTTAAAGGTAAAAAACTAACTAAAATTAGCCCTAATAAAACTATTTCTGGATCGATTGGTTCTTTTATCCTCTCAACATTACTGATCCCTTTTTTTTATAAAACTCATATTGATCAAAACTTACTAAACATTCTTTTAATAACAATTATTATATCCTTAACTTCTCAATTAGGAGATTTATTCATTTCATTTTTAAAGCGCAAAGCAAAGGTTAAAGACACTAGTGATTTACTGCCTGGTCATGGAGGTGTTTTAGATAGAATAGATGGAATAATTTTTGCAATACCACTTGGGATTTTTTTGTTTATAGTTATTTAGTATGAAAAAAATTGCAATTTTTGGATCAACAGGTTCTATTGGCTCATCATTATTAAAAATTATTAAAGATGATCAAAAAAATTTTAAAATTGAATTACTTACTGCGAATAAAAATTATAAAAAATTAATAAAACAAGTAAAGCTGTATAATGTTAAAAATATAATTGTTACTGATTATAATTCTTTTTTAATTGTAACCAAACTTTTAAAAAATATGAAAGTTAAAGTTTTTAATAACTTCGATTCATTAAATAAAATTTTCAATATAAATAATAAAATTGATTATTCAATGTGTGCTATTACAGGATTTCATGGATTAAAACCAACTCTAGACGTTATCAAATTTACTAAAACTATCGCAATTGCAAACAAAGAATCCATTATTTGTGGATGGAATTTAATTAAAAAAGATTTAAAAAAGTATAAAACATATTTTATACCAGTAGATTCTGAACATTTTTCTATATGGTCATTATTAGATAATAATAAAAAAAGTAATTTTGAAAGAATTTACATAACAGCTTCTGGAGGTCCCTTTAATAAACTACCATTACAAAAATTTAAGAATATTTCCATCAAAGATGCGTTAAAACATCCTAATTGGTCAATGGGAAAAAAAATTTCAATTGATTCTGCTACAATGATGAACAAGGTCTTCGAAATTATAGAGGCAAAAAAGATATTTGATTTAAGTTATAAACAACTTGAAATATTAACCCATCCAAAGTCATACTTGCATGCAATAGTCAAATTTAATAATGGTTTATCTAAACTGTTAATTCACGACACAAATATGACCATTCCAATATTTAATTCTGTCTATTTTGATAACAATAAAAAAATTAAATCAAAAAAAATTGACATCAAAATCTTGAATAACTTAGATCTTAAAAAAGTTGATCAGATTAAATTTCCAGTTATGAAGATTTTAAAAAATATAAATGATAAAGATTCTTTATTTGAAACTATAATTGTTAGTGCAAATGACAAACTAGTGTATCTTTTTTTGTGTGGAAAAATTAAATTTACAGACATCTCCAATAATTTATTAAAAATTTGTAATATGCCTCAATTTACAAAATTTAAGTCCAAAAAGCCTAAAAATATTGATGATATTAACAATTTAGTTAATTATGTAAGTTTAAAAATTGATAGCATGAGTATATAAGATCGCTATGTTTAAGTTCTTTCTTCATCTTATTATTTTATCTATTTTTCTCACTTTTTCTTCATATGCAAAAAATTATGAAAAAATTATTATTAATGGAAATGAGAGAATTTCCAATGAAACAATATTAGTTTTTTCTGAAATTTCTAAAGATAAATTTTTAAATGAAAACTCAATAAATAATATTTTAAAAAAACTATATAAGTCTGGTTATTTTAAAGATGTAAGTGTTAAGATTGAAAATAACAATCTAACTATTAATGTATTAGAAAATCCAGTTATTCAAACAGTTTTTATTAATGGAATTAAAAGAAAAAAAACAGAAGAGTCATTGTATGAGATTTTATCTTTAAAAAATCGATCTTCATATAATTCCACAAATGTAAAAAAAGATGAAAATGCTATCTTAAATTATCTTAAGCAACAGGGTTTCTATTTTTCAAAAATCACATCCTCTTATCAAGATTTAGGAGACAATAAAATTGATCTTTATTATGAAATTGAACTTGGCGATAAAGCAAAAATATCTAAAATATCATTTGTAGGTGATAAAATATTTAAAGATAGCACATTAAGATCTGTTATTCTTAGTGAAGAGTACAGATTTTGGAAATTTATTTCTGGCAAAAAATATTTGAATGAAAATTTAATCAATTATGACAAACGATTATTAAATAATTTTTATATAAACAAAGGTTTTTATAACGTAGTAATAGAATCTTCTTTTGCTAATTATCTTGGAAATGATGAATTTGAAGTTTCATACAATATATCAACAGGTAAAAAATATTATTTTAATGAATTTAATCTCAATCTTCCTCTTGATTATGAGGTAGTTAATTTTGATAAATTAAATAATATTTTTAGTGACCTTAAAGGAGAAAAATATTCATTAAATTCTATTGATAAAATTTTAAAAGAAATAGATAAAATTGTTTTAAATGAACAATTTGAATTTCTTAAATCTTCTGTACAAGAAGAGATTAAAGATAATTTAATAAATCTTACCTTCAATATCGCAGAATCAGAAAAATTTTATGTTGAAAAAATCAATATATTTGGAAATAACATAACGCGTGAAGAAGTGATAAGAAATAATTTACTTGTTGATGAAGGTGATGCTTTTAATGAATTGCTCCAAGCAAAAACATTAAATAATCTTAAGGCACTAAATTTTTTTAGTAAAGTTGAGTCAGAAATAATTGATGTCACAAATTTAAATAAAAAAATTATTAATATTATTTTAGAAGAGAAACCTACAGGCGAAATTATGGCAGGTGCAGGTGTTGGAACTTCTGGTGGGTCTGTAGCATTTGGTGTCTCAGAAAACAATTATCTTGGTAGGGGAGTAGAATTTTCCTCCAATGTTTCTGTTAGTGGGGAATCACTAAAAGGTTTAATTTCAATAAATAATCCAAATTATAAAGGTTCTAATAGATCTTTAAATGTATCATTAGAAAGTACTGTTACTGATCGTCTTAAAAATTTTGGATATGAATCAAATAAGTCAGGATTTTCAGTTGGTAGTGGATTTGAGTTTTATGAAGATTTGTATTGGAATACTGGATTTTCTGCGTACACAGAAAAACTTGAAACTGATTCAACTGCCTCAGCTAGCATTAAAAAACAAGAGGGTTCATATTTTGATACTTTTTTCAATCAAACTCTTAGCTATGATAAAAGAAACCAAAAATTTAAAACATCTGATGGACATATAAGTAGATTTACACAAAATATTCCACTAATTAGTGAAAGTTATACTTTAACAAATGCATATGATTACAAAATATATAATCAGTGGTTAGATGAAAATGTTTTTTCTTTTGGTTTTTTTGCAAAAACTACCAATTCATTAAATGGTAAGGATGTAAAGTTATCAGATAGAATATTTTTACCCTCAGGAAAGTTAAGAGGTTTTGAGTCTGGAAAAGTTGGACCAAAAGATGGAGTTGATTATATTGGTGGAAATTATGCAGCTTCAATTAATCTTGCAACAACACTTCCTAAAATAATGCCAAACTTAGAAAATACCAATTTTTTAGTTTTTCTTGATGCAGCTAATATTTGGGGAATCGATTATAACTCCAGTCTATCTGATAATAGTAAAATTAGATCTTCTGTTGGGATAGCTGTTGATTTCTTCACTCCTATTGGTCCATTAAATTTTTCTCTATCAGAGCCAATTACAAAAGGAAGCAACGATATAACAGAGTCTTTTAGATTTAATATAGGAACAACTTTTTAATGAAATATTTTTTATCATTATTTCTATTTTTTTTTATTATTAGCAGTTCAGCTATATCTGACCTTAAAATAGTATTTGTTGATATGGATAGGTTAGTTTCTCTTTCTAAAGCAGGGTCATCAATCTTTCGACAATTAAAAGATATTAATAATAAAAATTTAATTTTTTTAAAAAATGAAGAAAAAAAATTTAAAGAAAAAGAAAATAAATTAATAACTCAAAAAAATATAATTACTGAAGCTGATTTTACAAATAAAGTTGATAAATTGAAATCTGAAATTAATAACTATAATCAAGATAGAAATAAAATGATTCAAGAATTTAATAAATTAAAAGTTGAAAATACCAACAATCTTTTAAAGCAAATTAACCCTATACTTACAAAATATTCAACAGAAAATGAAATCTCTATTATTTTACAAAAAAAAGATTTAATTATTGGTAAAACAGAGCTGGATATAACTGATGAAATTATAACAATTATTAATGATGAAATAAAAGAATTTAAAATAAAATAAATGACAAAAGAATTCCTTAATAAATTACAAATTAGCAATTTACTACCTCATAGAGAGCCAATGCTTTTAATTGATGAGCTATATCATATAGAAAAATTATCCTCAGCTACAGCTATTGTTTATGTCAAAAAAGATAGTTTTTTTGTGCAAGGTCATTTTCCAGATAATCCTGTTATGCCAGGAGTTCTAATAGTTGAAGCTTTTGGTCAGGCTGCTGCAGCATTAACAGCTCATGGTTTAGATAAAGAAACATATAATAATAAGCTAGTTTTTTTAATGGGTATAGAAAAAGCAAGGTTTAGAAATCCTGTAATACCTGATTGTAAATTAGAATTAAAAATTCAAGCTACCAGAACACACGGTAGAGTCTGGAAGTACAAAGGTGATGCCTTTGTTGATGGAAAAAAAATGGCCGATGCTCAATGGTCAGCTACAATTGTTGATAAGAAATAATCAGCAACAAATCTTGATAACACAGCGTAATTTGTTTTGGTAAAAAGCTTTTGATGAAAAATATTTTTTTCAAAAATAACGGTCCTTTTAAAGTTTCAGATATTTTACAATTAATAAATCTTGATGATGTTAAAATTGATAGTGCTCAAAAAATTGTTGATATTAAAGATTTATTTACATCAGAAATAAACGACATTACTTTTTTTCATTCTAAAAAATATAACGATATTGCAAAAAATACTAAAGCCTCTTTTTGTATAACTACTGAAATCTTAAAAGATGAATTACCAAAAAGCTGCACTCCATTAATAGTTGATAACGTTTTGGTTTCAACTTCTAAAATTACATCAAAATTTTATCCAAGTTCAATCAATGATAATTTTGATTCTACAGCTAGTGCTATAACTGAAACAAAATTTAAAGATAAAGTTAAATTTGGAAGAAATGTTTTAATTGGTAACAATGTTACCATTGGATTAAATTGCTTAATTGGTCATAATACTATTATTGAACAAAATGTTTCAATTGGAGATAACTGCTTAATAGGATCAAATGTAATTGTGAGAAATACATTAATTAATAATAACGTTAGTGTTTTAGATAATTGTGTTATTGGCAAACATGGGTTTGGTTTTTTTCCTAATAATAAAAAAAATTTAAGATACCCACATATTGGAATTGTGATAATTGGTGAAAATTCTGAAATCGGGTGTGGCTGCACTATTGATAGAGGGTCCATGTCAAATACCGTGATTGGTAAAAATACCTTTTTAGATAATCAAATTCATATTGCGCATAATGTTAAAATTGGTGAAAATTCAATAATAGCAGGACAAGTAGGAATTGCTGGTAGTTCTATCCTTGGTAACAATGTTCGAATTGGTGGACAAGCTGGTATTTCTGGTCATTTAACCATTGGAAATAATGTAGAAATAGCTGGTGGTAGTGGTGTGATAAAAGATATCTCAGATAATTCAAAAGTAATGGGATATCCTGCAAAAAATATTAGAGATTTTTTAAAAGATAATAAATGATACATAAAACAGCAATTATTGATCCAAAAGCTAAAATTAGTACCAATGTTAGCATTGGAGCTTACACTGTAATAGGTCCTAATGTTGAAATAGGAGAAAATTCTGTAATACAATCACATGTAAGTATCATTGGACATACCAAAATTGGAAACAACAATAAGATTTATTCATTTGCGTCTATTGGAAATGATCCTCAAGATTTAAAATTTAATGGTGAACAAACAAAGCTTGAAATAGGTGATAATAATAAAATTAGAGAATATGTAACTATTAACCCGGGTACTAAAGGTGGTGGAGGATTAACAAAAGTTGGAAATAACTGTTTATTTATGGTTTCTTCACATATTGCACATGATTGTTTGGTTGAAGATAATGTTATTTTAGCAAACAATGTTCCTTTAGGTGGACACGCACACATAGAAAGTAATGTTATAATTGGAGGCAACTCAGCTGTACAGCAATTTACTAGAGTTGGAAGATCAGCAATGATTGGAGGTATGTGTGGTGTAGTAAGAGATGTCATACCGTATGGGATAGCCCATGGTAATCGAAGTGTTCTGCGGGGATTAAATTTAATAGGCTTAAGAAGAAACAATATTCCAAATAACAAAATTATGAATTTAAGTGATGCGTATAAAGAAATCTTTAAGGATGAAAACTTAACTCAAAATTTGATTAATCTTAATCAAGATTTTAAAAAGAATGAGCTTGTATTAGAAGTGGTGAATTTTTTAGAGAAAGATAAAAAAAGACCTATTTGCACACCATATTCAAAATAAAATGATTGGACTATTTTTAGGAGATACTGATTTTTCTGAAGTTGTCCTTAAAAAAATAAAGAAATTAAAAAAAAAATATTTCATTATTGATTTTTCAAAAAATAATAAATTCAAAAAAAACATAAACTCTCATAGAGTAAGTATTGGCAAATTTGGGAAAATAATAAATTTGATTAAAGAAAAAAAATCAAAAAAAGTCTTATTTGCGGGTAAAATTGCAAAACCAAAATTTTCAACATTAAGATTGGACCTCAAAGGTTTTTATTATATGCCTGGTATTATTAGAGCTGCAAAATTAGGTGATGCAGCGATTATAAAAGCTATAATAAAAATTTTAGATAATGAAAAAATAAAAGTTATTAGCTCTATCTTTTTTAACCCAGAACTAGCTCTTAAAAGTGGAAACTATACTAAATTGAAACCTAATAAGAGTGATAGCAATTCTATTAAAAAAGGAATTACTTACTTTAATAAACTTAATAGCTTAGATCACGTTCAAGCAGTTATTGTTAAAGATAACACTATCTTAGCAATTGAAGACCGACAGGGAACAAAGAAAATGTTATCAAGATTAATGAAAAAATCAGATGGAATATTGATTAAGTTACCTAAAAAAGAACAAGATTTAAGAATGGACCTACCCACTATTGGTCATCAAACCTTAAAAGATTGTAAAAAATATGGCTTAAAAGGAATAGTTTTAAAGTCAAAAAAAAATATATTTTTAGATAAAACTAAATGCATAAGCTTTGCTAATAAAAATAACATCTTTATTAATATTATATGAAAAAAATTTTTATTCTAACTGGTGAGCCCTCTGGTGATAAATTAGCCTCAACAGTTATTTCAAAACTTAAAATAGACAATCCTTATATTGAATATTTATCAGTAGGGGGAACGCATATTAAAAAATTAGGAATTAAATCTATTTTTGACCTGAAAGACATTACTTACCTTGGTTTTACTAGCGTACTATTTAATATCTTTAAAATTAGAAAAATAATTAACAAAACTGTTGATGAAATTGTAAAATTTAATCCTGATATTTTGTTTAGTGTTGATAGCCCTGATTTTACATTAAGAGTTGCTGAAAAGGTCAAAAATATTAATAATAACATAAAGACAATTCATTATGTTGCTCCCCAGGTATGGGTTTGGAGGAAAAATAGAATTAAAAAAATTAAAAAATTTATCGACCACATGCTTTTATTATTTAACTTTGAAAAAAAATACTTTGATGAAGAAAATATTAAGAATACTTTTGTTGGTCATCCTTTAATTGAAAAAAAAGGAAATGTAATAACAACATTAGATAATTTAATTTCTAAAGATAAAAAAATTATATCTTTATTTCCAGGAAGTAGAAAATCAGAAACAAGTGTTCTATTACCAATTTTATTGAATTTTATTGAATTGATGAATAAAACAAATTTTGATCATTCATTTGTTTTTCATGCAACAGATGAAAATAAAGAATTTATAATCGATAAGATAAAAAATACTAATTTTGATAATATAGATGTTATTTCAGATGAAAATATTAAAGGTCAGGTTCTATCCAATTCAATCTTTGCAGTCTCTAAATCGGGTACAATTTCACTTCAAATTTCTAGTGCTAATATTCCCTCAATAATTATTTACAAATTAAGTTTTATAAATTTTATGATATTTAAATTATTGGTTAATGTTAAGTTTGCAAATATCATTAATATTATTAATGACAAAGAGGTAATTCCTGAATTATTACAAAAGGAATGCAATGCAGAAGAGATATATAAAACTGTTACATATTTTCTTAAAAATCCAGAGTTAATTGAAAAGCAATTAATTGATTGTAAAAAAACTTTAGAGGGAATTAAGTCAAAATCTTCTTCATCAAGCGAAGCAGCTTTAATATTAAGTAATTATCTTATTTCCTAATCTTCGTTCCACTTCCTCTTTACCTAGGGAAATTATTATATCATATAAACCAGGTCCAAATTTTGATCCAGTTAATGCAACTCTTAATGGTTGACCTACACCCTTAAAATTAGTTTCATATTTTTTTATTAAATCATTAACTATTGGCTCAAGTGTTTCTTTATCTAATATGTTTATTGAAATTAGATTTTTTTTAAACTCTTTAATAATATTTTTTGCTTTATCATCAATTAATTCTAAATCTTTATCTTCAAATTTTACATCATCAAAAATTATATATTTAGCGTTATTAAATATATCCTCCAATGTCTTTGCTTTATTCTTAAGAAATATTAACGAAGGTTTAATCTTTGCTTCTTTTTCTGGTTTAATTTTTTCCTTATAAATTCCACAATATTTGACAAGATGATTGTAAAGTTCATTTTCATCAATAGTTTTAATATAATGTTCATTCATTGATAATATTCTACTCATATCTAGTTTTGATGGAGATTTACCAATCCCTTCTAAATTAAAGTACTGAATGCTTTCCTCTAGTGTAAATATTTCTTTATCTTGATAAGACCAGCCTAATCTTAATAAGTAATTTCTTAAAGCATCGGGCATTATTCCTATCTTAGAATAATCATCTAATGTTGATGCATTATCTCTTTTTGATAGTTTCTTCCCTTCAATAGTGTGTATCAATGGAATGTGAGCAAATAAAGGAAGCTCCCATTTCATAGCTAAATAGATTTGCATCTGTTTGAATGTATTAATTTTATGATCGTCACCTCTAATTATATGTGTCATGTTCATTTGATGATCATCTACAGTTGCTGAAAGATTGTATGTTGGTGTTCCATCGTTTCTTAGAATTATAAAATCTTCTATTGTAGTATTTTCTATTTCAACATCTCCTTGCACTAAATCTTTTAGTATTGAGGAGCCTTCAATTTTACTTTTAAATCTTATAACTGGCTGAACATCTTTTGGAGCCTCGCTTTCACTCAATTCTCTACATTTTCTACTGTATGTGTAAGGAAGTTTTTTTTGTCTAGCTCTTCTCTTTTGATCTTCTATTTCTTCAGTAGAACAATAGCATTTATAAGCATGACTATTTTTAAGTAGATCATTTGCAACAGCTATATGATCATTAATTTTTTTTGATTGAATATATAGTTCACCATCATG
>Ga0209482_1001126_pt1 | contig 19712 bp, 17 predicted proteins | sample CoawatmetaG10DNA_FD_187512 | JGI IMG/M metagenome (GOLD analysis project Ga0209482, IMG submission 187512) | Marine microbial communities from the West Antarctic Peninsula - Coastal water metaG104-DNA (SPAdes) (version 2) | ecosystem: Environmental > Aquatic > Marine > Coastal ...
AGCTAACATAGATATTGAACAGCTAGGTATATCTAACTTGATTGGAGGTCTTAGTTCTTCAGCGGGTAGCTTGAACCCCCTTGACCTAGATGGTACTGGAATGACGCTAGATATTAATATGATTGGTGCTACCAACAAGTTCTTTGGTGATATATGGGCTGATAGTTTTACTGGTAACTACAACTTCACTGGCTCAACTAACCTGTTTACTATCCAAGTAGATCCCAGCAACACTTATGGCGCTGATAGCTCAAATCACTTGGTGAACGTGACGGGAACCGGAAACACCTTTACGTTAAATCAAGGCACATCCGCTTTAGCTGCTACTTTAGATTTAGATTGGGTTATCCAGGGATCTAACAACACTATAACGTCTAACATTAACATTGACGGTGCCACTAACTATGTTGATATTGATGGTTCTGATAACACGTTAACCTATACAGGTGCAGGCGTTACAGCTTCGGCTGGGGGTTACTTTTACCTAGATCAAACGGGTGGATCAAGAACATTTAATATACAACAACTGAGTACCCAAGATAATGATTGGCTCAAGATTATTTCTGCTGGCTCTAATGGTACTCTTTGTGTCATCCAAAACGACCAAGGCTCAAGCCTCGGTTGCTGAGATTGGTGGAGTGTCTGAGGTTTCAGGCAACGCACAGATTAGAAGAGAGGAGTCTCCGTTTACCGCAGACTTAAAGTTTTCTGTGCAGTCGAACGATGAGGCTGTTACCTCGAATGGCCGTATGGCTATTACGTTTCTTGATGACTCTGTTGTTAAACTAACAGAGCATAGCCAGCTAACGATCGACGAATATATCTACGATCCTGACCCTAGTAAGTCAAAAATGGCACTTACTTTTGGCCTAGGAACGGCTAGATTTATAAGCGGTAAGCTAGGGCAGATAGACAAAAGAAACATATCCCTCAAAACGCCTACGTCAGACATCGCTATTCGTGGGACTGACTTCACTGCGACTGTAGATGAGCTAGGCCGTAGCCTTATTATATTGCTGCCTGATAAGTACGGGGCGTCGAGTGGCGAGATAGAAGTTATTACTGCTATGGGCAGCGTCCTGTTAAACAAGCCCTATCAAGCTACTACCGTTAGCGTGTTTGAGTCCGCGCCCTCTAAACCTGTAATACTAGACCTAACTTTGGATTTTATTGACAACATGCTCATTGTCACGCCCCCTAAAAAAGAAATAGTGCTTACTGAAGAGCGCGTTACAAAAGCAGCAAACATTTTGGATTTTAACGGCCTAGACATAGATTATTTAGCAGAGGATTTGTTAGCCGAGGACGATTTAGAATTTACCGAACTGGACATTAACTACCTAGACGTTAACTATCTTGAAGACTTACTTAATATATTAGACGCCCTGGGTATTGCAAAGGAGGACGACAAGTTAGCACAGGTTTCAGGCGTCACGGTTACTGGAACAGCTCTGGGGATAGACGCGGACACTCAGATAACGACTCTTGTCACGGGTCAAACGATAAGTCTTATTAGAAATGTCAGTGAGTACACTAGGCTTGATCTTGATACGAGTGGCGGGTACACCGTCATACTGATTCAAGACGGCATCTCTAACGTCATTAAAATTAATGGTGGCGACTCTACGATCAGGATACTGCAAGAGGGATGAAGAAGTTAATTATAGGCGCTATCGCCGCGTTTTTGTTTACGGCCCTAATCTATCAACCCACGTTAGTTGAGATCATCAAGCTAAGAACGTTCGATGCTTTAGTACAAACAGAAGAACCAACCGGCAATATAGTCCTGCTTAACTTGACAGAAGAAGATATACATAACGAGGGCGGCTGGCCCTTCCCGCGTGAACGCTTAGCACAGATACATATAGATTTATTAAATGCCGGTGCGGCCTCAGTATCCTGGGTAGCTGTATTTAGCGAGCCTGACAGGTTTGGAGGCGACGCAGCTTTTGCAGAAGCCCTATCTTATTATACTAGCGTAATTGCCATGTTTGAAACTGGTGGCTACAGAGAAACGCCTAAAACAGAGGGTACTGTAATCCTTGGTGATGATAGTGGCGGCATAGAAGCTACGGGTGTAACGCAGAATATTAAGATTCTTAGAGATTCCGCCCTGCAAGGCATAGTGTCTGCTCCAGTTGATGTTGACAATTTAGTGCGTAGGATGCCTTTATTAATGAGAAGCCCAGAAGGTTGGATGGCTAGTTTTGGCACTCAAATGCTCAAGGCTGTTACAGGTACAAATACGTACGTAATAAAGACTGATCAGTACGGTATACAGGAAATACGTGTTAAGCAGTTAAACCCTATTCCTACTGACTCTGATGGCAGGGTTTGGGTAAACTGGGTTGCTCCAGAGGAAACATCGCTTAAGGAGATGAAAGTTGAAGGTAAAATGGTGATAGTGGGAACTACAGCTAAAGGCATACTTCCGCAAGTTTCCACCCCCAAGGGGCTTTTATACCCTCACCAGATACAAGCAGCGCTAGTTGAAACCATACTCCACGCGTCTAATAAGCCAATGCCCCAGGTCCCGCAAGCCGTCCTCCTCTATGAAATGCTAATTTTTATATTAGGCGTGTTGTTAGTGTTTATCCTCATTAACTATTTAGGCGTTTATCTAGGACTTGTGTTAGCGGTAAGCTCAGTAGCAGCGACTGGCGGTTTTGGGTTCTACCTAATACAGCAAGGGTTTTTGGTAGATGTAACTTGGACAATGGTCTCTCAGTTCGCAGTCGCCTCTGCTACCTTTTATCTAAGCTATAAGGAGCAGTACAAGCTCAGACAGCAGATTAAGAAGCAGTTTGAACACTACCTAGATCCACGGCAAGTAAAGCGATTACAGGACGATCCAAGCCTATTAAAGCTTGGTGGTGAGAAGAGGTACTGCACGTTCTTGTTTACCGACGTTCGCGGGTTTACCGCTTTATCAGAGAGCGTAACCCCTGAAGAAGTGACTTACATTATGAACAGAGCTTTGACGGCCCAACAATCAGCGGTTTCAAAATTTTCAGGCACAGTAGATAAATACATCGGCGACGCGATGATGGCAATCTTTGGGGCACCACTTGACTTAGAGGACCACGAGGACAAAGCCCTAGAATGCGCTAAGCAGATAGCACTAAACATGGAAGAGCTAAATGTGGAGTTTGGAGCTAGAGGACTACCGCCCATTAAAATAGGGATAGGGATTAACTCAGGAGAAGCGATTGTTGGCAACATGGGTTCGGAACAACGCTTTGATTACACTGCGATCGGTGACGCGGTTAATATTGCGGCCAGACTGGAAAGCGGAACGAAAGCAGCGGGCGTAGACGTATTAATCGGCGCTAGCACAGAGCAGCGCACGAGCATCGGCTTGAAAGCCCTCCCCGCTATTGAGGCAAAAGGTAAGGCTGAGAAGCTCAATGTATATACTTTTAAATAGTTTGCATTATTATATTAGTGTTGCTAATATGATTTATACGTCCATCACTACGATATGTGATCGGCCCGTAGCCGTAAAAAACGTACCCCCGCCTACATAGGCGTTAAACCTGTCGAGGTCGCGCCTCGTTAATAAGCGCTAGTTCGTCCTTCCTCACGATAGAGGAAACGGATTAGCCGCTCCTTAAAGTCGGCTGATAACGCGACATGTGTCGCATAAATTATTTTGCTAATTAATAGGAGCCTATTATGGCCTTAACAAATTTCGGGACGCTTACGGGCGACCAACTTCAAGCGTGGTCTCGCGACTTCTGGAAAGTAGCGCGTAACCAATCTTTCATCAACCAGTTCGCTGGTTCTGGTTCTAACGCTATGGTTCAGCGAGTAACTGAACTTACTAAGAATCAAAAAGGCACTAAAGCCAACATCACTTTGCTTGCTGATATGACCGGCGACGGCATCACTGGTGACGCTACGTTGGAAGGCAATGAAGAAGCCTTGCGCGCGTATGACATCACCATTGAGCTAGACCAGTTGAGATTTGCAAACAGAATTGCTGGCCGAATGGCTGACCAAAAAACTGTTGTTAACTTCCGTGAGCAGTCACGTGACGCACTTGCTTATGCAATGGCTGACCGTATCGACCAGCTTGCTTTCTTGACCCTGTCAGGCGTTGCTTATACTGCTAAGAACACTGGTGCTTTACGCGCTACTTCTGGAACTGCTGGACACGAGCTTGTTGACTTAGAGTATGCATCGGACGTTTCTGCTCCTACTGCTGCTCGTCATCGTCGATGGGATACTACTGACGGTTTGGTTGCTGGCAGCACTACTGCTGTTGCTGCTGTTGATCTCATTCAGTACAAGACTATCGTTGAGCTAAAAGCTTACGCTAAAGACAACTACATCCGTGGTATTCGTGGTGCTGGTAACCAAGAAACTTTCCACATGTTTGTTACTCCACAGCAAATGGCTGATCTGAAGCTAGACTCTGACTTCCTTGCTAACGTTCGGAATGCTGGTGTACGTGGTTCTGCGAACAGCTTGTTCTCTGGATCTTCTAGCCTAATGGTTGACGGTGTAATGATTCACGAGTTCCGACACGTGTTCAACACATCTGGTGCTACTTCTGGTGCTTCTGGCAACGCTGGAGCAGCTGGATACAAGTGGGGCGCAGGCGCTAACGTCAATGGAGCACGCGCTCTGTTCTGTGGTGCTCAAGCTCTAGCAATGGCTGACATTGGTTTACCTGAAATGGTTGAAGATACTTTCGACTACGGTAACCAGTCTGGTATCTCTGTAGGTAAGATCTTCGGTCTCCGCAAGCCTAAGTACAACAGCGACATTAGTGGCTCTGTACAAGACTTCGGTGTTATCGCTCTCGATACAGCGTACTAAGAAACACCCCCTCTTCTCTTCGGAGCGGAGGGGTTTTTTTATCCACCACAGGAAGAATCATGAAGATTATTACGGACAAGCCATTACGAGTGGCTACTTTAAGCGGAACAGTAGTGCTATTCGAACCAGGCGTTATACAAGAAATAGCGGATGAGATTGGCATTATAGCGATTCAGATGGGCGCTAAAGAGCACAACAAAAAATATATTGAAGAGTCCGAAGCTGAGATAGCAGACTTTGAAGAGGTTACCAAAGAAGCTGATGACGGTCTTGTAGAAGCCCTACAAAAACTGATCGAGCTAGGCAACCCAGATGATTTTAAAACTGACGGCTCACCAAAAGCTGCAGTTGTAAACAGGGCTGTAGGACGAACTGTCCGCAGTGAAGAACGCGAAGAGGCTTGGGAAACAGCCTTAAACTCCTAAGAGGTTAGTCATGGCAGTCACGGTACAAAGCGTAATAGATCGAGTCCAAACAGTATTACAAGATACAACAGGCGTAAGATGGCCCGTTGTAGCAGAACTTGTACTTTGGATCAATGATGCACAGCGTGAAGTTGCTTTACTAAAGCCCGATGCAAGCGCTGCGAACGATACAGTCACTTTGGCTACTGGAACAAAGCAGACTATTCCTTCAGGCGGTAACAGGCTTTTAAAAGCAGTGCGCAACATGTCAGCTGCTTCAAGCGGGACTGGAAAACGATCTGTCCGTCTTGTTGACCGTGAAGTACTTGATGCTCAAACCCCTGATTGGCACGACCCAACAGTTTCAGGTGATGCAGCGCATACGACTATCGTAAAGCATTACATATATGACGAGGCTAACCCTCGTAATTTCTACGTCTACCCTGGTGTAGCAGGCAATGCTTATTTAGAAATAATCTACTCAGCTAACCCTATAACAGTAGCCCAAAACGGCTCTTTGTCTATCCCAGACATATATGCAAACGCCATTATGAACTACGTCTTGTATATGGCTTACATGAAAGATGCTGAATACGCAGGCAACGCGCAACGCGCTAGCTCACACTTCCAGATATTTACTGCGGCAGTCACTGGTAAAGGCCAGATTGATGCGATTACAAACCCTAATATGGAACGAAGAAATCCAGCGCAGATGATGCAGGGGTAATAGAGCATGGCTACTTCTTACGAGTCATTGCTGTCAGAAATCGTCCCTATGGTGCCGGGATGTCCTGACACACTAATAGAAAACAGTATCCGTTCCGCAGCGATCGAGTTTTGTGAGAAAACCGGCGCGTACCAAGCGGAGCTAGACCCTGTTACTACCGTCGCTAGCATCTATGAGTATGACTTAGAGGCCCCTTCTGGCACCAACGTACATAAAATTATGTGGGCTGTTCACAACGGTAAAGACTTAGAGCCTATAAGTACCAACCTATTAGAGCAAAGGCTGCCGAAATGGAGAGATGCAAGTAACGCATCTACCCCCCTCTACTACGTAAAACAGACTCAAAGCACGGTGTGGCTTGTACCAACGCCCGGTGTAACTGTTGCTTCAAGCACGGTAATGCGCGTTCAGCTAAAACCAACACATACATCTACAGCCTGTGATGACGGTGTTATGTCAGATTACAGAGAAGCCATTGTTAATGGCGCCCTATTCCGTCTACTACGATTGCCAAGTAAAGACTGGACAGATTATACAGGCGCTCAAGTTTACGGGACGCTATTTCAAGAAGGACTTATAGAAGCAGAACGCCGCGCACGACATGCGGATGAAGGCATAGCTAGGAAGGTAAAGTATGGCGGTATCGGAGAATCTTGGAAGACAAGACGAAACAAGTACGGTAGTGGTAAATGACCCTATCTTTGCAGATATTCAAGTACATGCTTATTGGGTACTACCTGCAATAGATGAGATCTTAAAAGAGCAGCCACAGCTTACGTTTACATCAAGAGATGTATACCTAGCGTGTGAAGAAGGAGCCGCTGTGCTTTGGGTGGCTGATGAAGGTTTTGTAGTGTCAACGGGCGAGACTGACCCTTTTACAAGGGAAAGAACGTTTTTAGTTTGGTTAGCTTGGGCTAGAGAGCTTGGCCAGAACTGTGTTGTAAAGCACTACAGTTTTTTTGAAAAGGCGGCAAGAGAAGCAGGTTTTAAGAAGGTAGAAGTAAGAACCCCGATCCCTAAGATGGAGCGCTATCTGCTCTCTGAAGGATGGGACAAAGACACTGTTATTTATACGAGAGATTTGTAATGGGCAGTAAACCAAAATCGCAAGACTACCAAGCCTCGGGCGCAGAACAAGCATCCGCATCAGTTGCTATGGCTGAGTACCAAAACTTTAAAAAGAAGTATGACCCACTGCTTCAGGAGATGCGCGATAAGTCTCTCACAGAGGACGTTACCTCTGGTTTACGTGGTCGCGCTAACGCAGACACCATGCAGGCACTTACGTCGCAGCCTAACTACCAGTCTACACAAAGTAACACCGGAGCTGGGGACATGGCGCAAGCTGTGCAAGGTCAGTTAGGCATCGCCAATACATCGGGCAAAAATATACAAAACACGATGCAAACAAACGTGTTAGGCACCGCGCGCGGTCAAGCCGCTGATGCGCAAACAGGTATGGCAGCAGCCTCGCGTCTAGGCACATCGCAAGCGCTAACCAGAGCGGCGGCTAACCAAACCGTTGCAAATTCAAAAATGGCAGCAGCTACTCAGATTGGCTCGGCCCTCGTTGCACAGGGACTAGACAACAAATCCACTGATGGAGGCTCTTTCTTTTCGCCTGGAAAAGATGGGAAAAAGATATCGGGCGCAAGCAACAGGCTTAACTACAGCGGCTTCTTCGGCCCAGGGAGCGTTTAAATGTCACAGATGCCGGGAACCGGATTAGGCTATCAACATAACCAAACGGGCGTAGTAAACGACCCTTTAGTAACCAACCCAGGCCCTGCTAGTGGTAACACAGGTCCTATGGGTGCGGGCATGGGCATGGGCATGGGCTACATGGGCTATCAGGGGCAGTCGCAAAACCAAGGCGGACTGCCGGGAGTCTCCGACCCAGACAAAGCATATGAAGCTATAACGCGCGGCGAGTATTTTGATTTTGTAAATAACTACAGCGGCTTTGAAGATGGCCTTATAGAAAAAGCTAAGAACGATACGGGCTTAATCGACCAAGCGCGAGAAGACGTATCGATGGCTTCAGGGTTAACAAAAGGCATTGCTGATAGAAATGCCTCTCGATACGGCGCGTCTCTTACTCCCGCTCAGATGCAACAGCAAGGTGCCACTTTGCAACGCGCTAACACACTCGGCGGGATACAAGCTGTGGGCGATGCTCGTATTAACCAGAGAGAGGCCAACACAGCCTTAATGTCTGACCTAATTAATATCGGACAAGGCGTAAATCGAGCATCGCAAAGCCAGATGGGTTCTGCAGCAGCAGATGCGACCGCTCGAAAAAACGCCTATACGCAAGCGAAGGCCGCATCAAAAGCCCAAACTTATTCAACGATTGGTAGCCTCGGGGCTGCTGCAATCATGGCATTTGCTTTTTAAGAGGTTGTTATGGCAGGTAATTTAGCAGACATTGCTTTAGGCTCATTCACAGGCGTAAGAAACATGCGTCAGCAGCGTTTTGATAACGACGCTAAAACTCGACAACTTGGTCAGATTGATCGCGAGTTAAAACAAAAAGATCGTACTCAAGATCAGAAAGATAGGGAGCTGATCCAGGGAGATACACAATTAACGATCAATGACAGAATAGCAAAGGTATCTGAGTCAGCAGAACAACGATCGGTAGATGAAGCTGGTAACGTTGCCGTAACAACGGGCAACGATCAGTACATTGACACGCTTAACTCTGCGGGGTTGCTTTCGCCTGATATGTTATCCCTTTCAAAAGACAAATTTCGCTCCGGTATTGAGGGCGGAGACGCGACCATTAACAAAGTGGCTTTAGACATTATTACAAAAAGCGGCGAGCTACCTCAAGGCTCGGTTGCTTCAAATATACAAGCGTTGCCAGATGGACGTTATGCTATAACTGTTACGAACGCAGACGGCTCTATGGGCGCTATTACAGAGGACACTTCAAGTACTCCACAATCTAAGGTTGTTGAGCTTGAAGCAGGCAGACTAACGAACTTAGGAAATCTGTATTACCAAACAAAAGTTGCTAATAACTCTTCGTTGATCTCCGCTACAAGAATAAGAGCTGAATTAGGTAGAGTTAACAGCGATGCTGAAAGAAATGAAATACTTGAAAAATATGAGTTGCTAGTAACTAAAGCAGCTGTTTTAGATAGCACTCCAGCAGAAGGAGGCGCGTCTCGACAGGTAGCAGGCATAATAGCTGGTGCAGCAGATACTGAAGAGGAAGCTACTTTAGTTAGTAATATTGCGGGCGATATAGCCCCCGAAAAAAACAAGATTAACCCAAGAACTTTAAAAGCCTTTGTTAACAGGATAAACGATTCAGTTCCGAAGGATGCTAATACAACGATGGTTCCAGGTATGGAACGCCCTGCTGTCGAGAAAGTGCCTGTGCCCGGAAAAACCTTCCCAGTAGAGATTACAGAAAGCGAGGTTGCTCTAAATGTAGACGGCAAGACAAACGAAGAAGTTGATGAGGCTATTGAGTCGGGGGAAATAGCCCCAACGCTCGAAGACGCTAAACGAGTTGCGCAGTCAATGAGAGATTTGGGCATCAATAAGTTGGCGGAGATGCTCCGGCTAAACGATAAAGACCGTGCTGTCGCAAGGGCCGTCATCATTTCTATGGAGACAGACCCTACTCGGCGTAGAGGACTGTCTGACGAGATCAATAACATCTTTGAGTCCTCACGTGGGACCGCAAGCGTTTCTCAAAAAGACGAGATGGACTTAGATTTAGAGAATCGTAAGCTCGCATATAGCAATAAATCACTTGCTCAGACCAGAGCAAACTTTGTACAGAAGACTAAAGAGTGGGAAAGAGCGCAGTATAAAACAGCGTTAGATGATTCTGCTGCATGGACCGAAGCTACGAACAAGGTCTGGTATGGCGAAGAAGGTAAGGATTCAAACTTAAATGCCAAAACAGCTAGGATGGTGTTTAGAAGGCACATGCCTCAGATGATGTTAAAAGCGGTAAACAGTGTTACTCCTGAAGATGCGAAAGTGCGGTTTAAGGCAGTAGGCGGCGTTTTGGGGACGGCAATAGCGGCGATGGCACAAGAAGACGAAGGCGGTTTTATCGAAACCTTTATAAGTTTTACTAGAGATGAAGCTGAAGATAACGTTAGCGCAATGGATTTCGACTTGTCTCGCGTCAGGCCTGTTTATAAAACAGACCCTAGCACTCGCAAAAAGACTGTTGTGGCGTATTACTACATGGATGCCCAAGGTAAACCTCTAAGCGAAAGAATCATGGCAGACGAGTTTGCCGCTATAGACGCCGAAATGGAAAAGATTATAAGAGATGCGGCTATCTATAACGACAATAATAAAGAAGGATAAGGCTATATGGCCAGCACCCCTTTTGAGCAGTTTCTTGCACGCGCAGACGCATCTAGCAGCAACGTAAATGACGGTCAAAACCTTACTGCAGAGTTAGGTAGAGACCGCGATCTTGGCGATGCTTTTAGTGATGGAATGCTCCAAGGAGCAGAAGGACTTGGCGCAGACGTTGAATACTTCAAAGCCCTTTTTAACACCGCGATTGATAATGATACTGCGGCAGCTGACAACATACGCAACGCAAGAATGCGCGAAGAGTTTGCGGCCAGCGCCACAAAAGGCATGGAGAACTTTGAGCAGTTTTTAGACGAGCCTACTATTGAAGGCGCGTTAATGCAGGCTTTGAAGTTTTCGGGACAAGCCGTACCCAGCCTTATAACAGCTGTAGGCGGTGGCGGAGTTGGGGGCGTCGCTGCTTTAGTTGGAAAAAAGGTAACAACCGAAGTGGGCAAGAAAGCGGCCAAACGCATTGTCACGGATTCTTTGAAAAGAACGGCAAAAGGCATAGCTACCCCTGACGAAAAAGCCCTAGCCCAAGCCGCTTGGGGCACGTTTAAGAAAGGCGCGTATACAGGCGCCTTTAGTGCTGAGTATGTACCCTTATCAGGACAGAACCTGTCTGAAGCGCTAGATTCCGGTAAAGAACTAGACAAAGGACAAGCTTACAGAGCGGCTGCGATAGGTGTCCCCCAAGCCTTGATAGGTGTCGCGGGTGAGGCTGCCATACTAAAAATGGTAGGCAACGTAGCGAAAAAAAGAGCGTTAAAAGAAGGCTCTACCTTTGGCGCCCTTGCAAAAGAGATAGGCCTAAACACGTTAAAAGGCGGCTCGATTGAAGCTGCAACAGAAGTAGCGCAGGAAGGCATGGCTGTCGCTAACCGTTTCTCATTAGACGACACCTACACTAGACAAGATGCGCAACTTCGACTTGCCGAAGCAGCGTTTGGCGGCTTTATGGGCGGAGGCCCTGCAGCTGGAGGCGGTACTGCCCTAGTAGGAGGCGCACAGGCGATCGGCGAAAGCGGCGTAATAGAAGCAACTGCAAAAGTGTTTGACCGAGCAAGACGGATGCTTGATGAGTCCCGCGAAGGACAGGTTAATCAAGAAATAGATAAAGAGCAGTATGGCGATGTGATGTCGGGCCTTACTACTCCTGAATCACAAGCAGATTTAAATGCTCAGCTAAATGCAATGGTCGATGACAGTAGCACCAAGAGCGCAGTGTGGGCCGCAGGTGATACGCCAACGTATTCAGCACGCGTTAACAAAGCAACCGAAGTGGTTGTTAACGGTAAAAAAGCCTTCGCCGCATTTATTCCAGGTCGAGGTACTATTGTCGCTAAAAGCAAAGCTGTTGTTGAGGAAGTCATAGCCTCAAAAGCAAATGATCAGTCTCTGTCTATCGCATTGGGTTACAGCGCTTCAAAAAGCCAAGTTGGTAAAGGCGATATAATTGTCCAAGCCATCGACAAAGACGGAGGCGTTGTTTCCGAAGAATTAACAGACGAAGCTGGGTATGCAGTGGCTGTAGAGAATGCAAAGGGCCTTGCTCCAGAAGGCGGTCAAGTAACTGAAACCAGCGTTGAAAAAGCTTTAGAAGAAAGAAACGCCCGCTTCCAAAAGGAGCCTAGCGTAAAAGCTATGGACGAGGACGCTTTTGATAGCGAAGAAACCGTAGAAGGTTCTGAATTAGATTTTGAAGAAACGGTTGTCGGAGAGTTCCAAAGTAAGCCCGACCCCAACCAGACGTTTCCAAATACTGAGAAAGCTCGTCAAGATTATATAGACACTTTTGGGCCGACTGATTTTACGGACCCCGCTTTCTCATCTATTACTGAAGCAACATTAAAAGAAGCGGTCTCCCAACAGAACTCCAACCCTAATGCCATCGTAGAAGTGCGCAAAACAGACACAGGGTTTCAAGTCGTTCGACAGGATTATGACGCCCTTATAAGAGTCGTTGAAGATGGACAAGAGTCTCGAATCCCCTTTAGCGAGTTTTTACCTAGGGCCGTTGCAAAAGCAAAAAAGAGCAAGCCAGCTTTTAAGAAAGTTAGTGTTGTTAACCCCGATGGCAAAAAGAGCGCGGTTAATTTAGTAGACCTTACAAATGCGGGCAAGCGTTTAGTTGAAGCACGAGAAGGTACTGGTTTTGAAGGCCAGACTCCTTACCAGGCTGCGCAAAGAGGCTTGCAAGAGATACTTGCAGACCTTCAGATTGAAGGGTATGACGTTCAAATCGGAGACCAGTCTTTTTATGATGTAGGCAGTTCCATACCTGCAAGCATGAATGTCACTGCTGCTTTGATCGACGGAAAAAAGGTTGGTTTAAAAGACCTGATGGCAGCGCCAAACACTATTGAAACTGGTAAACCAGACAAGTCTATAGCGTTTAAAGAAGACGAAACCGGAAGAACTTCGACAGCAAAAAACAACGTTGCGGGCACCCAAACAGGTACGCCAGAACAACTAGACGCCTTCGAGGCTTTTCAGCAAAACCTTGGCAACAATACAGTTCGTATTGAAGGTGAGCCTGATATGGACGTTGAAGAAACAATCGACGGTAGGTCAGAAACAGAACGCATGGCTGACAAACCCGAAACGGCTGCTGAGATAAACTCCACTATAGATCGTCGCCGAGGAGCGGCCCCAAGTACAAGTAGCAATGACCTGTCAAACGGCGCTATAAAAGGCTTTTTAGGCGGACTTGTAAAGAGTTTACTAAAGGCCATCAACCTTAAAAACCCGCCAAGAGTTTTAGAGTTTGCGTACCTAGAAACAAAAACAGAAGCAGAGCTAGCAGAGTTGTTTCCCAACGAGCAAGAACGGAACAACGTTATAGAAGCCATTAACATGCTTAAGAACAAAAAGAGCATAAATGGGGCCTATCTCAAAGTAGCTAACATGATACTCATTAGAGATACAGGTAACGAACTAAACAACGCCCTTGTCCTCGCGCATGAGGTAGGGCACGCTCTGTTTCAAGAAGAGATGGGCAATGCATTAGCTAACCCTGCTATAAGAACGCGCTTAGAGAAAGGCTTTAAGAACGCCGCAACCTACAAATCTTACTTAGACGCTTACGGATACGAGTTAGGGTTTGAAGAATGGTATGCCGATCAAGTTGCTAGGTGGGCGGCAAAGAAGTATTTAAACAAGCAAGCGAAGTCGCTTAATGAAAAACACTTTAAGGGCGTTGCCGCTCGGTTGAAAAAGCTGTACAGGGAACTGTCTAGTAATATGAGAAAGCGGTTGGGCAAGCTCGACACAGATTTTGAGGCCTACGTAGACGCTGTTGTAGCAGCTAAAAAAGAGGGCCTGAGTACTTCTGATCCGACTTTTGTACAACGTGCTCTTGTTCAAAACATAAACGAAGTGATGTTAAAAGAAGGAGGCGTAGCTCTTGCTGAGCATTGGAGAGCCGCGATTAAAAAAATAGCGCGGGACCCAAAGTTGAAGCCCCTCGTAAAAATAGTAAGAACCGCTGACGGCGTTATGCGTATGTATGGCGGTAGTAGAATAGCGGACATGTTTTACGTTAGGTCGCAGTCGGGAAAAGGCGGACTCGGAATGTTGGGTGCCTCTTCTAGGCAGATTGCGGAGTTCCAAAATAAGTTTGAAGAGACCGTAGGAACCTTTGATGATCCTGCCGTAGTAGCTGCCTTTGAGGAAGCAGCTTCGTCAAAGCTCACAACCGAACTATCTCCTAAAGCACAACAGGTACGCCAATTTCTCGACAGTATTTATGATGATTACATCGCCCCGTCTAATACCGATATTAACAAACAGGCAAACTACTACCCTGTAGTGTTAGATCTTCTTGCCATCCAAAACGATGAGCAGCGGTTTATAGATCTCATAATGAGAGAGAACCCTGAGATCAGTGAGCAACAGGCGAAAAAGACTGCCGCTAAGCTTGTAAAATACAACCAGACTGTTGTAGATGACAGGCCTGTAAAGATTGATCCTGCATCTGGAGTAGAGCAAAGCATAAAGCTAACCAGGGGGATTGACCGCGAGATATTAAAGGACGCCGGGTTTTTACAAGATCCGCAAGAAGCCTTCGTTGCTTATCTAAGGCATGTCGTAAAGCGCGTTGAGTTTAATAAAGCTACAAAAGACGCTAATGGTAATAGTATCCTCGACCAAGAAATAAGCGAATTAAAAAAACGAGACCCCGAAGCCGCAGAAATGGTTAAAGAAATTATTGATGTGTACCTCGGGTATCAAAGCAAACCTTTAAGCCCGATGTGGAGAAAAGTTAATAGCTACGGACAGTTTTTGCAGTTTATAACCATTCTTCCTTTTGCTGCTATTGCATCGCTGCCAGAACTAGCAGGGCCGGTTATTAACTCCAAGGAGTTTGCGGATCTTGCAACAGGCATTAAGCAGATTGGGGCCACTATTAAAAATCGGGCAGAGGCAAAAGCTTTCGCCCGAGACATTGGTGTTGTTACTAACGAAGTCGTAGCTAACTCTTGGGTTACTCAGGCTGAGCAAGACTTCATGGACACAAAAGTCCGCAAGATGTCGGATACTTTTTTCAGAGCTATTGGTTTAAATTGGTTTACTAATTTTACGCGCGAGTACGCTGCTGGAATGGGCGTACAGTTTATTACAAAACATGCGCGCAATGAGTTTAATAACCCGAAATCAGAACGCTATCTAACTGAGTTAGGTCTGACTGCCGCTGAAGTAAACACCTGGATCAAAAGCGGCAGAAAGCTCTCTACTCCAGAAGGACAGAAAGTAAAAGCGGGACTACAACGCTTTGTTGAAAGCTCTATTCTGCGTCCAAACGCAGCTGAAAGACCAATATGGGCGTCCGACCCACACTGGGCATTGGTTTGGCAGCTAAAGTCTTATTTTTACGCGTATGGCAAAGTGATAATAGGGGGCATCGCAAGAGAAGTCGGGACACGACGCGCTGAAACAAAAGGCGCACTCCAGATTACCGAAACTATGTCAGTGTTAGCCATAACTGCGTTAGCTACTATGCCGCTGGCTATGCTTGCAATGGAAGTACGAGAGTATGCAAAACAAGGTTTAGCGTGGCTACTGCCGGGCATAAGTCCCGACAATCGCTATTTTAGGTCCGATCGGATGGACTACCCAACCTATCTTATGGAAATAATAGACCGCTCAGGTTTTTTAGGAGTGCTTACTCTTGGAGCTATGGCGCACCAAAACGTTGAGTGGGACAAAGGCCATATTGTTCCTGGCGCACTGCTCCCCTTTGCTGGGCCTACAATTGAAACAATAGATACAGCCTTGGAAAATGGCTTTCAAATCGACCGAACCCTAAAGAGTCGGGTACTTCCGATATACAACCAGCTGTAATAGGAATTAATTATGTTAGATAAGTTGATAGGCCCAGTAGCAGGATTATTAGACAAATTTATTGTTGATAAAGATCAAGCTAATGCCCTAGCTCACGAGATAAGCACAATGGCCGAACGCCACGCTCAAGAGTTAGCCAAAGGACAACTGGCCGTCAATGCTGTTGAGGCCGCACACAAGAGCCTTTTTGTTAGTGGATGGCGCCCTGCAGTTGGCTGGTGCTCTTGTCTAGCACTTATGTACTCGACAATCCTGTCACCTATTTTGGGTATTTGGTTTACTGTGCCACCCGTAGACAGCTCGTTGCTTACAACAGTGCTGATGGGCATGTTAGGTCTTGGAGCCATGCGTACAGTTGAAAAGACAAAAAACGTCGCGAGGGAAAAGTAATGGACAACGCCCAAGCAGAACAACGTTTTGACCGTATAGAGACTAAGATTGATCGGTTAACGGAGGTGATGGCAAACGTAGCGCGTGTAGAAGAACGGCTCATTGGCCAAGACGCACGCCTTAAAAGGCACGAACGCAGACTTGACGAAACTCAAAAAGCGCTAAAGGCCATCGCTGATGAAACCGCTACAAATAGTTTTATAGCAAAAGTGGGAACTACTCTTGTAGCTACAATTTGGGCAGGTTTAGTTACAACAATCATGTATTTTTTTAGAGACTAGTAATGGAAACGTTTAAATATTTTAAGATCGAAGATTTTGATTGCCAACAAACAGGCAACAATAAAATGGATACGAGTTTTATTCATAGGCTTGACCACTTACGCGCGGCCTGTGGCTTCCCTTTTCATATTACAAGTGGTTATCGAGACCCAGACGGCCACAGTATTGAAAAAGCAAAAAAAATTCCAGGTACACATGCGCGCGGAATTGCTGCGGATATTGCTGTCTCCGGTGGTCGACAACGCATGCAGATAGTCCAACACGCTACGGCGCTTGGTTTTACAGGCGTTGGAGTAGCAAAAGGTTTTGTACATGTTGACATCCGAGACGCCGATCCAGTGCTTTGGTGTTATTAATTGGTGGTAATATATTAGCTATGCTAATACAATAACTGAATCTATAGGTATATAACATGGCTTACTCAGACACGCTTAATTTAGTGACTGGCGACACTCTCCCCGAACTGACTTTTACTTTACGAGACAGCAACGCTGCTGTGTCTGGACAAACACTAGACCCTAACAATAGCGCTACGTGGGCGCCTATTGATGTCACAGGAGCTAGCGTAAAGCTACGACTAAGAGAGCTTGGCAGCACAACCGTTAAAAGTACCCTAGCCTGCACAGTGACTAGCGGTACTGGTGGGACGGTGGTTACGGATTTTCCAACGGGTACGCTAGACACAGCCGGAACATTTGAGGGCGAGATAGAGATAACCTTTAGCGCTGGTGGCATTCAAACTGTTTATGATCTGATCAAGCTTAAGGTCAGGAGCGATTTTGACTGATGCTTAAAGTCCAGGCTACTTACGTTGAGATTAATGCGGCTTCTTCTTATACATTAGTAAGAAGCAACGTTACGTACTCCGCTATAAAAAGCAGCGTAAGTTTTTCTAAGCTAGCCGCCGCTGAAGTAATCCTAGACTACGACACAAAGAACCGATACTTCCGGGGCGACGGTTTTACTTTTAGTGATGTAGCAGCGTTGAACCCTAACAAAACTTTTTCGGACACCGCAGGTACAGTTAGCGATCAGTTAAACATAGGCGCTGGAAAAGGTGTGGTTGAAACACTAGGGATCGGCGATTTTACTTTCGTACTGCTTACTTTACAAAGGAGCTTTTCAGACGGTACGTCGGTCAGTGACGTCAGCACGCTGACTGCAGAAGTTACTCGGCTAGAAACGCTAATTGCTAATGAGACCATGTCTTACGACTTTAGCAAGCCTTTAGCTGAGACAGCGACTTTATCTGACGCTCCTTTACTAACAATTGCGCCTTTAAAAACAGACGCCCTGCCGTTAAGCGACGCTTTTTCTAAGGTTGTTACTTTTAGTCGAGCAGTCAGCGATACGGTTGCACTTGATGACTTCACCGACGTAGACGCGTTTACAAAAGATACCGTTGGCAGCAAGTCAAACGCCATATCGTTTATCGAGACACAGGCTTTTACGACTCAAAAACCACTGGCCGATTCAACGTCCGTGTCCGACGTTTTTTCTTCCCATTTTACAGTAGCCGGGCAGACAGATAGTGCAACTATGTCTGACGCTATAACCCTACAAGTGACGTCATTAGCGTCATCTGTTTTCAACGCATCTGCGATAAACATCGCTACGCTAAATAACTAGGTAAGGAGATACGCATGTTACAAGATTCATTAAAAATGACAGGGCATTTGGCCATCGCAATAAACGACGAAGTGGTTCAGGAAGTTCCGAACTTAGTAGTTACCGCTGGCAAAGGCTACGTAGCTAGTCGAATGAAGGATACAACTCAAGGAGCTATGTCACACATGGCTATAGGGACAGGCACTGCCGCTGCTGCTGTTGCAAATACCGCTTTGGTTTCTGAGGTAGATCGCAACTCTTTAACTAGCACTGCCGTAAGTGGGTCCACCGTTACTTTTATCGCTACCTTCGGCGCCGGTGAGGGAACGGGGGCGATAACCGAGGCAGCTTTGTTAAATGCAAGTTCTGGCGGAACCATGCTTTGCCGTACGGTCTATGCAGTAGTGAATAAAGGTAGCCAGGATTCGATGACGGTGACCTGGAGTGTGACTGTAAGTTAATTAAAATCAACGGCCCGAGGTATTTAAGATGGCGGTAAAGTTTGGTAACAACGCGGCAACATTGTTGGCGTCAAATGCTAGTAGTTCTGCAACGGTGTTAACAGTGTCGGATGGGTCTGTGTTCCCTACTTTATCAGGTGCTGATTATACGTATGTAACGCTAGAAGACGTTAACTCAAACCGCGAAATAGTTAAGCTAACAGCCATAAGTGGTAATGAGCTTACTGTTGTGCGAGCACAGGATGGTTCATCTGCAAGAGCGTTCTCTGCGTCCGATAAATGTGAATTGCGGATTACTGCTGCCCTACTGAACGCTGTTTCTACAGAAACCGTCAACGGTACTTCCGCCCGCTTCAAGTTTACTGCAACGGCTAACCAAACGACCTTCTCCGGAAGTGACGATAACAGCGTCACGCTCGCGTACAACGTAGGCTATATAGATTTGTATCTGTCTGGGATTCGGTTGATCGCCGGGTCTGATTATACTGCTAGCAACGGGACTAGCATAGTTTTAGCTGCTGGCGCTTCTGTCAACGACATTATAGAGGTTGTTAGTTACGGCACCTTTGTACTAGCGGATATCGCAATTAATGATATGACAGACGTGAACACGGCAGGAATCGCTGATGGGTCTATCCTTGCCTATGACAACACGGACTCTCGCTTTGAGAAAAGTACAATACTCTCCCAGTCTTCTTCTGGGATTGCCGTCGTTGGTAATGTAGTTGTTTCAGGCACCGTTGACGGTCGCGATGTTGCTACAGACGGCACTAAGCTCGATGGTGTCGAAGCCTCCGCAGATGTCACTGATACAGCTAACGTCACAGCGGCAGGGGCATTAATGGATAGCGAGTTGACATCTATAGCTTCAGTCAAGGCTTTAAATCAGGGTCTTGCTACAGGTAACAGCCCTACGTTTGTAAATGTTACTGCTACAAGCCTAGACATTAGCGGCAACATTGATGTCGATGGTGTAACAAACCTTGACGTCGTGGACATTGACGGTGCTGTGGATATGGCGAGTACTCTAGCGGTTGGAGGTGTTTTAACAGCCAACGCAGGTGTAGTAGTAGATAACATAACAATAGATGGAAATGAGATTGATGTAGGTTCTGGCGACCTAACACTAGACGTTGCAGGAGATATTATTCTTGATGCTGATGGTGGAGATATACAGTTAAAAGATGCAGGTGTAGCTACAGGTAGATTAGGTCTTGAAAATGGCGATTTAAACATTGCCAGTATGAGACAAGACTATGATATTAAATTTAAAGGAATGGATGGAAACACAACTCCTTTCACAGCCCTCACCCTTGATATGTCAGCGGCAGGT
>Ga0209482_1001128_pt1 | contig 19687 bp, 16 predicted proteins | sample CoawatmetaG10DNA_FD_187512 | JGI IMG/M metagenome (GOLD analysis project Ga0209482, IMG submission 187512) | Marine microbial communities from the West Antarctic Peninsula - Coastal water metaG104-DNA (SPAdes) (version 2) | ecosystem: Environmental > Aquatic > Marine > Coastal ...
AGATTGTGTATAACAAGGAAAATTTGGAGCGTTACATGAAAACTGCGGTTCAGGTTTCTAATGATTCTCCAGTGTTGCTAGATTCATTTTTAGATCATGCAATCGAAGTCGATATTGACGTAATAAGAGATGGTAAAGACATTGTTATTGGCGGAATTATGGAGCATATTGAGCAGGCAGGAATTCATTCTGGAGATTCTGCATGTTCATTACCACCTCATTCGCTTCCTGGGGACGTTCTTGATGAGATGAGAAGGCAAGTTAAGCTGATGGCCAAGGAACTTAACGTAATTGGTTTAATGAATACCCAGCTTGCATATCAAGATGGTGAGATTTACGTAATTGAAGTAAACCCTAGAGCTTCTAGAACTGTTCCATTTGTCTCTAAAGCAACTGGTGCTTCAATTGCTAATATTGCAGCACGCGTCATGGCTGGGATATCCTTAGAAGAGCAAAACTTTACGACAGAGATTATTCCCAAGCACTATTCGGTTAAAGAATCAGTTTTCCCATTTAATAAATTTTTAGGAGTTGATCCATTTCTAGGTCCAGAAATGAGATCTACTGGAGAGGTAATGGGAGTTGGTCCAGATTTTCCTTCTGCATTTGATAAAGCCTTTCTGGCAGCGGGCGATATAATTCCAACTAGTGGTAAAGTTTTAGTAAGTCTTCGAACTTTAGATCGAGATAGACTTGTGGAGTTAGGTCAAAGACTAATTAGCCAAGGTTTTGAAATTGTTGCAACACGTACAAATCAAGAAATTCTCAAACAAGCTGGTCTTGAATGTAAAATGGTTAATAAAGTTTCAGAGGGTTCACCGCATATTGTTGATGCGATTAAAAATGATGAAATCAGTTTAATTATTAATTCAACTGATGATTCCCAAGGATTTGAAGATGCCTCAGTTATACGTTGTCAAGCTTTGATTCATAAGATTCCATGCACAACAACAGTTGCAGCTGCTTTTGCCATGCTTGATGGTTTAATGTCTCCAAACAAACTTGAAGTTCGCTCTTTACAATCTATTCACAAATAATCTTTATGGATACAATACCTATAACAGTTAGTGGAGCTAAAGCTCTTGAAGTCGAGTTACTTAGACTTAAAGATGAAGAGCGTCCAAGAATAGTAAGTGATATTGCTACTGCTAGAGAACATGGTGACTTAAAAGAAAATGCTGAGTATCATGCAGCTAAAGAAGAACAAGGCTTTATTGAGGGCAGAATACAAGAGATCGAGTCTAAATTATCTCGACTACAGGTAATAGATGTTATGCAACTTAATCAAGATGGTCGTTGTGTATTTGGAACTACTATTAAACTTTTAAATCTTTCTGATGATTCTGAAATTACTTATCAAATTGTTGGAGAAGACGAGGCGGATATTGAATATTGTAAAATCTCTTGCCATTCTCCAATTGCTAAGGCTTTATTAGGCAATGAAGAGGGTGATGAAGTAACTGTAAAAGCACCTATTGGTGATATAATTTATGAAATTCTTGAAGTGCAATATATCTAATGCAAATCTCAGGGTTTATTATTAAATTAAGCAAAAATATTTATAATTTTTTTTAATGAAACTTAATCAAAAGATTAATGTTATTTTTACTAAATCTGAATTAAAAAGAATTTTATTTCTTTTTATTGGGGTGTTATTAATGGAGCAGAGTGAAGAATTCAATAAAATGTCTAAAAACTCCTAGTCTTCATCAATCCAAAGGTATTTATTTATGGCAATAATGGTTACTGGCGGCTGTGGATTCATTGGGAGTAATTTTGTGATTAATTGGCTTTCAAAAAATGATGAAATGGTTATTAATTTAGATAAATTAACTTATGCAGGAAATCTTAAGAATTTATCTAAGGTTAAGGATAATATTAATCATGCATTTTTTAAAAATGATATTTGTGATAAGTCTGCTGTTAGAAACATTCTTAATAAATATTCACCAAGATTTGTAATTAATTTTGCAGCTGAGTCTCATGTAGATAGATCAATTGATAGTCCTGAAGATTTTATTCAAACTAACATTTTAGGTACATTTAACTTATTAGAAGCTAGTAGGAGTTATTGGAGTAAATTGAATCAAGAAAAAAAATCTAGTTTTCGATTTCTTCATATTTCAACTGATGAAGTCTATGGTTCATTAGAGGCAAATGCGGCTCCATTTAATGAAGGACATAATTACTCACCAAGTAGTCCATATTCAGCTAGTAAAGCCAGCTCAGATCATTTAGTGCGATCTTATTATAAAACATATGATTTGCCTACAATTATCACTAATTGTTCTAATAATTATGGGCCTTTTCAATTTCCTGAAAAGTTGATTCCACTAACAATTTACAATGCTTTGCAAGGTAAAGATATTCCAATTTATGGGGATGGGAAGCAAATTCGTGATTGGCTTTATGTTGGTGATCACTGCAATGCAGTTGAGCTTGCTTTAAAAAATGGAAAAATTGGAGAAACCTATAATATTGGTGGATTAAATGAAAAGAATAATTTAGAAGTTGTCAATATTGTATGTTTGATATTGGATAAATTAAGACCTAAAAAAGATAAAAGCTTATACAAGTCACAGATTACATTCATTGCTGATAGAGCGGGGCATGATAAAAGGTATGCAATTGATGCTAAAAAAATTAAAAAAACACTAAATTGGGCTCCAATAGAGAGTTTTGAAACTGGAATAGAAAAAACTATTAAATGGTATCTTGATAATCAAGATTGGATGTCAGACGTAACCAGCGGCGATTATCGTTCATGGGTAGTGAGGCAATATTCATGAAAAGAAAAGGAATTATATTAGCTGGTGGGTCTGGTACTCGCCTTTATCCAGTAACACAGTCAATATCAAAACAGTTGTTACCAATTTTCGATAAACCAATGATTTATTATCCACTTTCAACTCTTATGTTGGCTGGTATTCGTGAAATTCTTATTATTTCTACTGCAAGAGATTTGCCATTGTTTAAAGAGCTTTTGGGTAATGGCGAAAAATGGGGTATAGAAATTAGTTATGCTATTCAGGCCTCACCAGATGGTCTACCACAAGCATTTTCTATTGGTGAGTCTTTTATTGATAATGGCCCCTCTGCGTTAATCCTTGGCGACAATATTTTTCATGGGCATTCCTTTGAAAATATTTTATGCACAGTAAATGCTCAGTCTGAAGGTGCAACAATATTTGCTTATCATGTTAATGACCCAAGTAGATATGGAGTTTTTGAATTTGATCAAAAAAATCAAGTAATTGATTTTGAAGAAAAGCCAGAAAAACCAAAGTCAAATTTTGCTATGACTGGCTTATATTTCTATGACAGCAATGTTGTAGAATATGCAAAGAGTTTAAGGCCCTCTTCAAGAGGAGAATTAGAGATAACTGATCTTAATAGAATTTATTTAGAGCAACAAAAATTATCTGTAGAGAAGCTGGGAAGAGGTTATGCGTGGCTTGACACTGGGACTCATGAAAGTCTTTTAGAGGCTCAACAATTTGTTCAAATCATTGAACATAGGCAAGGTTTGAAAATTTCATGCCCTGAAGAGATATCTTTTAAAAAAAATTGGATTACTTTTGAGCAATTAGAAAAATTAGCAGTCGCTATGAAGAAGAACGGGTATAGTGAATATTTAATGAGAATTCTAAACGAATCATCATTGCAATGAGATTAAAAGCTGTATCTATACCAGATGTGCCATTCATAGATTCAAAAGTGTATTCTGATGACCGAGAATTTTTTTTTGAAAGCTTTAATCAATCAGACTTTGAGAAAGTAACTGGCTTTTCACTGTTTTTTACTCAAGCGTATTTTGTTATTTCATCAAGTGCGGAAGTTTTCTACAAAACCACAAATGACTATACTCCCAAGTATGAGTATTGTATTTGCTGAAATTATAAAGAATTAGTTATAGAGTGGCCCTTTGAGAAAAAAATCCAATAAAGAAAAAAAAGGTGTTTCGAGTAGAAATGTTGAAATCTTATAAAAAATATTAAAGAAAATTGAAAATGAATTTGTGGCAAAAAATAAACATTTTTTTTACTAAATCTGAATTAAAAAAGCTTGTATTTCTGTTTGTAGGTATGTTAATCATGGCTTTATTTGAAACCATTGGAGTTACAACGATTGTCCCATTTATTGCCGTTGTTGTTGCACCAGAATTAATCCATGAAAACAGCTATTTAGTGCAAATTTATAACTTTTTCAGCTTTCAAAGCGAAACTAATTTTATTATTTTTTTGGGGGTAGTTTTAATAACGACCTTGCTGATATCGAATAGTTTCCAAGCTTTTATGGTTTGGATTATTACTTACTTTACTAACATGCAAGGTTGCCGCCTATCGGTTCGCTTACTAGAAAATTACTTGGAGAGACCCTATGGTTTCTTTTTAATTAGAAATACATCTGAACTAGGAAAGAATGTTTTAACTGAAGTGGAGCGAGTGACTACTGGAATCTTCATGCAATCACTTCTGATATTGTCAAAAATAGTTGTTGCATTATTTTTATTCTTATTACTTCTTTTCGTGAATCCTCTAATAGCTATTACATTAGTGATATTTTTAGGAGGTATATATTCGTTAATTTTTAAATTTGTTAAACATAGACTCCATCATATAGGGGGGGCTACAACCGAAGAAAACTTTAAACGCTTTAAAATTGCAAATGAGGCGTTTTCAGGAATTAAAGAAATAAAGTTACATAGTAGTGAGCAAGAGTTTGTTAAACGCTTTTTATCACCTGCAAAAAAACTAGCAATTTTTGGTTCACAAAAAATTTTAATTGGTTCGTTGCCTCGTTACTTTCTTGAAGTTATTGCTTTTGGCGGTATTGTGGCAATTATAATTTTCCTTCTTTCATCATCAAATGGTTTGGATAATAATATCATTCCTGTGATCTCTCTATATGCAATGGTCGGATATCGTCTAATGCCTGCTCTTCAACAAATCTACAGTAGTTTAACTAATCTAAAATTTAATATTCCTGCTTTTGAATATTTAGTTAAGGAATTTTCAAATTCTAATAATGAAAAAAAGGAAGAAGTAAAACAGTCGTCTATGGTTTTTAGGGAGAGGCTTCAGATAAATAAACTAAACTTTAAGTACCAAGGTTCTGTAACTCCAGTACTAAATAAATTAGATCTTGTAATTCATCACAACACCACAGTCGGAATTGTTGGATCAACAGGCTCAGGTAAAACCACCTTGATTGACATCATATTAGGTCTCCATTCACCAGAATCTGGAGACATCTCTTTGGATGGATTGAAAATAAATAATCAGAATATATTGGCATGGCAAAAAAATATAGGTTATGTTCCTCAATCCATATATCTGACTGATGATACTATTTTAGCAAACATAGCATTTGCAGTACCTGGTGATGAAATAAGTATTGAAAAAGCAAAAAAAGCTGCAAAGATGGCAAACTTGCATGAATTCATAACGTCATTGCCCGAGGAATACGAAACCATTGTAGGAGAGAGGGGGGTTCGACTCAGTGGTGGGCAGTGTCAACGCATTGGAATAGCTCGAGCACTTTATCATAATCCAAAAGTTTTGATACTAGATGAAGCTACTAGCTCCTTGGATAGCTTAACTGAAAGTGCGATTATGGATGCTATAAGAAATCTTTCGCATAAAAAAACAATTGTTATAATTGCTCACAGACTTTCTACATTAGTAGAGTGCGATATAATTCATATGATGGCTAATGGAAAAATTATTGACAGTGGGACTTATACTCAGTTGATAAAAAATAACACAGAATTTAAAAAAATGTCAAAACAGTTTTAAGAATTTTTACCGCCAAAAATATTATCAGGAAGTTTATGAAATCAAATGCCAAAAGAGCAATAATTATTGGTGCAGGGCCAACTGGACTAGTCACTGCTAGTGAACTAACAAAACAAGGCTGGAATGTTGAGATTTATGAGGCACTTGATAAAGTAGGAGGGCTTTGTAGGACATTTCATTGGAATGGATATAATCTGGATATAGGTCCTCACATATTTCATACTCCAAATAAAAAGCTTGCTGAATATTGGAAAGATAATTTTGGAGACTTGCTTATAGAAGGAAAGTATTGGGCTAAAAATGTTCAAGGCAAAAATTTTGATAAATTTTACGACTATCCTTTATCCTGGGAGTCAATAAGTAAGTATCCAAAGGAAATTAAAGCTAATATTATTAATGAAATAAATGCAATTAGTCCAGATGCAAAAGCAAAAGCTACCAACTATGAAGAATATATAGAGGCATTGGCAGGAAAAACATTGCGCAAAATGTTTTTTGAAAGATATCCAGAAAAATTATGGGGAATTTCAGTAAAAGACATGACTGCTGATTGGGCTCCTAAAAGAGTGAATATTTTTGATAAGAAAGCATTGTTCTTTGAGGGCCAATGGACCGCTGTTGGTATAAATGGAGCAGGACATGTTTATGAGAGAATAGCAGATGAGATAAAACAATCAGGTGGAGAGATCAATTTAGAAAATAAAATAACAAAAATAGAAACTTCAAATGGAGCAATAACAGAAATTTGCACTGTTGATAAAAAAATTCAGGTTGAAAATACTGATATTGTAGTTTCTTCATTACCAATTGTTAGCTTAATAAGAATGTTGGGTCATTCTACAAAACTTAAGTACAGAGGGGTTATGATTTTTTATCTAGACTGTAGGAAAAAAAGAATTCTTCCTAAAGATGTTCACTGGTTATATTATGACTCAAAAGAGGTTTATTTTTCAAGAATTACTGAGCCAAAACAGATGAAAGTAAATATGCCCTCTAGTAAAAAAACACTTTTAACTATTGAAGTTCCTTTTTCTGTTGGTGATGAATTAGATAAAAAAAATAAAGATGAAATTACCAAAGAAGTTATAGAGCAAGTTGAAAAAATTGGACTAATTAATAAGTCAGATGTGCTTGATGCAACAATGGTTAAAGAAAATTTTGTTTACCCATTGCAATATCATGGTTATAGTAAAGAACTTGCAAGAGTAAACGGTATTTTTGGTGATGTTAAACAATTGTATACTTTGGGTCTAGGTGGTGAGTTTAATTATGTAGATACTCAAATAATTTTTGAAAAAGCATTTGACTTTGCCAAATCACTCTCAGATGATGATGATGTTTCTATTAGAGGAATAAAAATGCGATCAGTGTCTAAATTTAACGAGTCATTTGAAATCAATGGTATTAATATTGGCGGAGGTAATTTGCCGTATATTATTGCTGAAGCTGGAATGAATCATAACGGGAGTCTTAAAGTTGGAAAGGCATTAATTGATGAGGCTTTAAAGACAAAATGTAATGCAATAAAATTTCAAACATTTTTACCTCATAGTCGAATATCCTCAAAAATAAAATCTGCTAATTATGCAGAAAAAGCTGATGGGATAGAAGAAACTTTGTATGATATGTTCTCAAGACTTTCTATGCCTTTTTCAGAACAGAAAGAGTTATTTTCTTATGCAAGAGAGCATGGAATGGAAATATTTTCAACACCATTTGATATTGAAAGTGTTGACTTCCTAGAGGAAATGAATGTTGGTGCTTACAAGATATCCTCTATGGATCTAGTTAATCTTCCACTAATTGAGTATGTTGCCAAAACCCAAAAACCAATAATTTTATCTACAGGAATGTCAAATTTAGGAACAATAGAGGATGCATTAGCGGTAGTTGCAAAAGCAGGTAATCCTAATATTGCTCTACTCCACTGTAATTCAACATATCCTGCTACTGAAGAGAATATGAATCTAGATGCAATTAATACTCTAAAGAAGTGTTTTAACGTTCCAGTTGGACTATCTGACCACACTTTTGGCTTATTCGTATCTCAAATCGCTTTATCGATAGGGGCAAATATAATTGAACGTCATTTCACTCTAGATAGAACTTCTGAAGGACCTGATCATATTTTATCTTCAGAACCGAGTGAAATGACTCAGTTAGTTGATTTCTCCAAGAGAATAAGAAGAATTATTGGAGATGGCGTTAAGCAGATAAAATCAAGTGAATATGAAACGATTAATCTTCAAAGAAAATCTTTATATGCAGGATGTGATATAGCAAAAGGAGAAATGATTTTAGAATCAATGGTAGGCGTAAAAGGTCCATCAGGTGGAGTTTTGCCAAAATATCTAGATATTGTTGTGGGTAGAAAGGCAAGAAGAAATATTGAGAAAGATTATCCTATTACTTGGGACGATATTTGAGAATATGGAAAGGATAAAGAAGCAGTTGAAAGCGCTATTAGATCTAGCTAGATCTGAAAAAAAACAAACAGTTTTTCTAATTGGAAATACTGCAAAAAAAATTGACTCAGATTTTTATCTCACTCCTATCAGAAACCACTCTCAAACTATTGTTAGCGGAGTTATTGTATATAGCGAGTATATTGCAAAAAAAATATCAAAATATATTGATGGAAAAGTTGATTATGTTTTTGTTGATGCTGAAAAGAAGATTAAGCATAAGAATTCATTGCTAGGTGAATCGGGGAATATAGAAAGAGCTGTAAAAGAAGAAGTAAAAAAAAGTATTTTCATATCTTATAAAGGGAATGATCTTACAGTTGATGCTGCAGATGCGTTTATTTCAGAGTATTTCTCAAAAGATATTGGTGGAGTTGGGGGAAAAAAAGTTGCAGTTGTTGGCGCTGGAAATTTAGGTGCAAAATTATCACTCAAGCTAGTAGAAAGAGGGGCTAATGTATTCCTATTCAGACGTTCTAAGAAAATACTGAAAGTAATCGTAGATAGTATCAATTTAATTAAACCAAAATACACTGATGCAGAGGCATTTCAAGCAGATAGCTCAGTGGATGCTTGTAGGGGTGCGGATGTAATAATAGGAACCTCCGATGGAGTTTCTGTTATCGATTTTGATATAATCAATGAAAGTTCACAAAAACTATTGTTAATTGATGTTGGGAAGGGGTCTATTTCTGAGCAGGCTATTATGCTTGCGCAATCAAAAAATATCCAAGTGTATCGATTAAGTATTGAAAGTATGCTTGAGGGAATGATTGTTTCACTGATATCACTTCATAAAACGGTTAACTACAAAATGGGTAGAGCAAATATTGATGGCGTAAGTGTTGTTTCTGGAGGGTTGCTTGCAAAGAAAAGTGAGATAGTAGTTGATGATTATAATAATCCTAAGAAAATATATGGGGTAGGAAATGGTATTGGTGATTTTGAGAATGAGCTAGATGATATTGTTAAGGATTCTATTTGCTTATTAAATCGTAATATATCAAAGTAAATAATTAATAATAGATCTAATAATAAAAATATATTATGAAAGGTAGAAGGGCAATTAAATATCTAGAGAAAATTCATTCTTCTACTTGCGAAGATATCTAATGGACGATTTTTTTTCTAAACTGAAGCCAAATAATGGCTGTGTAATTGCGGAAATTGCCTGTGGGCATGAAGGTAATCCAGCTAAGTTAAAAAAGCTTATTGATTGTGTAGTAGATAGTGAGTGTCAAATAATCAAATTTCAAATTTTTAAAACATTTGAAAGAGCCATAAAGGGGCATAAAGAATGGGATATATTTCATAAATTAGAATTAAGTAATGAAGAGTGGCATAAACATATTGAATATGCCAAAAATAAAGGTTTACACATATTTGCTGACGTTTATGGTCCTGATAGCTATTCACTTGCAAAGCAAATGAATATTGATGGATATAAAATTCATTCAGAAGACTTGCTAAATACTAAATTTATTTTAGAAGTATGTAAATCAAAAAAAATTGTCATGATCGGAGTTGGTGGGGCAAAGAGAAAAGAAATAGCTGAACTTCTAGAGCAAATTTATATTAATGAACCTTTTTCAAAAATAATACTCATGACGGGTGTTCAAACATTTCCAACACCTATCGAAGCACATTCTATAAATGAAGTTTCTGATTTAGCCCGTAAGTATTCAAAATATGGCGTTAAGATAGGTTTTTCTGACCATGTTGATGGAAGTAAAAATGAATCCTTTACTTTGCCGTTAATGGCATTTTCTGCTGGAGCTGGTGTTATTGAAAAGCACCTTACTTTTGATCGAAAAGATAAGTGGATTGATTATCATTCCGCACTCGATTTTAATGATTTTAAAGATTTTATTAAACAGGTTAAGTTGCTATGTGGTTTACTAGATAAGATTGGGAAAATGAATGATTATGAAAAATCATATAGAAAAATGTTTAAGAAAAGCCCTGCATTTTCTGATAATTTTAAAAAAGGGCATATTTTAATTAATGAAGATATCATCTATGTTAAAGATGTTGAAAATTCTATCCCTATTGCTAGCCATTCCTTAATTGGAAAAAAAATAAGTAGGTCCGTTAATAAAAATCAGTTGATTAAATTAAATACTTTAAGTCCTAAGATTGGAGCCGTTATTGTTGCGAGATGTGATTCATCACGACTACCAAATAAAGCGCTAATTAAGATAAATGGGAGAGAATCGATAGCATTAGTTATCGATAGGATTAAACGATGCAATGAAGTTGACCAAATCATTTTAGCTACTACTAATGAAAAAGCTGATGACCAATTAGTTTCAATTGCAGAAAGAGAAGGGATTGATTTTTACAGAGGTCCAACTGAAAATGTTGCATTAAGGTATTCAGAAACTGTTGATGCTTTTAATTTAGACCATTTTGTGCGTATCACTGGCGATGCCATTCTTTGTGATGAAGTAATGATTGATAAGGCAATTATTTCGCATTTAAGAAGTTCTTGCGATGTTACTTTTATGAAAAAAATGCCTTTTGGAACAGCTAAAGAGATTGTTAGCTCAGATACTATAAAGACGATACTGGAGACTGCAACCAGTCTTAATAACACAGAATATTTAGAGTACTATCTAGAAAATGACCGAAACTTTAATATTAACTATGTTGATTCTGAATATGTATTTAATCCCAAACTCAGAATAACACTTGATTATGAAGAGGACTTACAATTTTTTTCTGAGATATATAAACATTTTGGTAAAACAAATCTAAAATTTACTTTACTTGAAGCTATAGAATGGCTTAATCAGAATGAAAATATAGTTTTAATAAACTCTCATAAAATTCAAAAAACGCCAAAGAATTTAAATCTAGATGTAAATCTGAACATTTAGAGCTCAAATTAATAATTTAAATTTTTTGATAAATGTATAATTGGATTCGCTTATTTTGACAATATTCCATCAGAAAATCAAATAAACTCTTAGAGTCAAAATTCTTAAATAAAATAAGAAAGTGTTATTTTTGGGTGAGTTTAATGTTTCCATTATGAGTTTAAATTATGTGTGTAACAATTTTTATGCGAGCTCTTGACATGTGCTTTTTTGTTCAGAAAGGTAAAAAGTAATGCGCAATCATAAGAGATTGTTAATATTAGATGATTCATCATTGTTTTTTGATGCAATAGGAAGTAGACTTCATTTATTTTTGCCGCGATTTGAAATAACACTCTTAATTACAGAGGCTTTTCTCTCTGAATCCAAAATAAAAATATTGGACCAGCTTGTTAGTGACCGGATTGTTAAGGGTTATTACCTTATATATAATGGTGGAAATAACTTTCGTTTATTTCGTAAACTTAAGCTCATAGAAAATGAGCTAAAAGATTTAAATTTTGATATTTTTCTCACAAGAGAAAGTATATTCATGCATACAAGATATCTGAATGAATTTATTTTGCCTGCAAAATGCTTGAGAGTCCTTTATTGGGATAAGATAACTGTTGCAATAGTAGATAATTTACGATATCTTTCATCAAATTCTAAAATTAACAAACTGATACAAGATTTTTCTAAGAGAAAAAATATATCCATCAGTCTGAAACGAAAAGTTACCAAAAAGCCTATATCGAGGGGTTTTAATAAAGTTGGTGGAAGTTTTAAAGAAGTTGGTTTATTTGCAACATTGTTTAAAATATACATTAATATCTCAAATAACCTAAAGGCCAAGGTATGGAAAAGATTTAGGTATTTTTATGACAGGATACTTATTCCGTGGTTTCTTTTGGGGGGAGATATGAAATTGAGGGAGCATGAAATGGAAACTCAGTGCACCACTGGTAATGTAGATTTGTTGCTATTTACAGATACCTTTGAGAAGAAAGTTCATGAAGTTTTATATAGTGATAAAAGAGTAAAAGTAGATGTTGTGAGAAATATTTTAGAGGGCCAATGTGATTGTCATGGTGTAGATAATAAAAGTCGTACTATTCTGACGCCATTAAGCGGTATTGTTAATGAAGATAGCATTCCAAAAAAATATTTAGATAATTATCTAAAAGGGCTAAAAATTGCATTAGAAGAGTCAGGTGCAACTAGTGTTCATCTCAGAGTTCACCCACAAGAGACTCGAAATTGGCCATACCAATTGTGCGATTATCTAAACGAAAATAATGTACAAGCTAAACTTGTTGATTCAAGTAAACCAATTCCAGATATTATTTGTAGCTATATGGGTGTGGTTGGTCTTTCTTCCAATGTATTAAGAGATGCAAGAGCTGCTTGTGATTATGCATTTATAGTATGTTTAGAAGAGCTTTCAGAGATGAGGTTTTTGAATCCTAAAATTGTATTCGGAGAGGGTGATGGCATAGAGTGGATTAATTCTGACGGTTCATACAATAAGTCGAGCTTTTTAAGGAAAAAATTTCATCGACCGATTTCAGCTACTCTGACAGAAAAACTTAATGATCTTTCTGATCGGGAATAGATAGTAATATAAAAAAGATCAAGAATGTTGAAAATAAATTTTAAGAGTAAATATTTTTTATAAAATATGAATCAAGATAGATAAATTTTTAGTAATAGGAATTAAGTATGGATTTGAGAATTAGAGTTGGAAATTGCAACAAGCCAGAATATCTGACATCTAAAAATAAGTTGAAAGTTTTTTATGATAGCAACAATTGTATTATTGAGTCTGATACAGATTTATTGCAATATAGCTTTGGAATAAATAAAAAACTGTTTTTCTTTGGAAAAATTATTGGAGTTAAAATAAATGATACAAAATTAATTGGAGTTTCTAATAAATTAAATGAACAAATTATTAAGATTTTTTCATCTAATGATTTGGAGCATGCGATAAAAAAAATAGAAGGTAGATTTATTTATATTTTTATAGATGGAAGTCGTATACATGTTGGTACTGACTCTCTTGGTCAAATTGATTTGTATTATCAGAAGAACAAGGATGATACTATACTTTCATCTCATTTAGGTCTATTGCCTTTTGTCAAAGATAGTAATATTGAGTATGATCAGGTTGGTGCTGCGCATGCTCTTTATATTTATGGTTTCAGGCCGGCAAAAAAACAAACACTATATAAAAAAGTAAAAAGATTAGGAGTGCAAGAGAGAATTGACTTTAAAGATGGGAAGTTTAATTTACTGAAAATCCAAGAAGAAATGCATAACACAGGAGACTTTGAGCACTCAGAGCGTCATGATACCTATGCGAATCTATTTTTAGATGCTATTGAAAAGAGGTCTTCACCAAAAGGAAATATAGTTTATCTTTCTTCTGGATGGGATTCTACATCAATACTTGCAGCTTTGGTTCATATGTATGGCTCGAAAAAAACACGTGCAGTTATAGGGCGAATGAATTTTTCAAAACAAGCTGGAGTATGTAATCCATATGAGATAGTTAGAGCGCAAAAAATAGCTGATTACTTTGGAGTAAAACTTGAGATAGTTGAATTTGATTACTATAAAAGAGGTCCAGAATTAACTGAAAAATATTCCAGTTTTATGAGAAACCAGATGGTTACAAGTATGGCAATGTATCAATGGCTTGATTTGGCAAGTTATGTTGCAGATACATCTAGTGGTGAACCAGTATTTTGTGGAGAAATCAGTGATGGTGTTCATAATTTTGGCTTTTCACAGAGCCTAACAGTGCTTGATCATCCTTCTCATGAGTTTCGTGAATACAGTGATAAAATGGCATCGTACTTGTATGGTCCAACATTTTTGAATACAATTTTGAATGGCTCATTTGTGAATGACTCTATATATAATTTTCTAAAAGATAGATATAAAGGTGGAATTTTTGATTCGCCATCTCTTCATGATCTGGAAAAGATCAAGCAACTCTTTTCTAGCATGTTTTTAAGGGACAAAAGAATTCCATTTTGGTCCTTAAAAAATAGTTCATATTTCACTACTAAAGGTCGAGAGTTTTATCAGCATGAAATGGAAAAATCATATTTAGATGAAATTTCGGCCAAGATTACTGACAAAAATCTTTATTCGGCACTAATTAATCTTTATAGTTCATTCCATTGGAATGGGGGTACAGTTTCAACTCTTCAAATGACAGGTGATTTGTTTGGTCTAGATGTCAATTTACCCTTTAAAGATAGTCGGCTAATAAAGTTTTTATCAGAGATGCCCGAATCATGGGGAAGGGGTCTTGAAATGCGACCAACTAAATACCCACTCAAGAATTTTCTGAAAAATAAGATTGATTACCCTTATCATTTGATGAATGGTCCACATTCTTATTTATATGATACTGACCATGAATTTGATCATGCTGCAGAGTGGAACTATAGATCATCATTTAATGGCCAATATAGAAATATATTATCAAAAAGAGATTACAGAAACGTACTATCGGAAGAATTTTTTAATATAAGTTACTTAGATAAAATTGCAACCAATTATATTAATGGAAAAGAGGTTGCAAAGGAGAAAAATGATTTGAAAAATCTTATATATTTTTCTATAATGGGATTTTATGGACAAGCCTAATCCTCTAAAAACTTTTTACTTCCGCGTTATTAAATTAGTTATGCTAGGGGCACTTTATGGATTTCTTTAATACACATATTTCTGATAAGGCTATTAGGGCTGTTAATGATGTTTTAAAATCTGGTTTTGTAAGTGCCGGGAATATGGCAAAAAATTTTGAAGATGCATTAGCAAAAGAACTTGGTTTAATGAATCCTGTTTCGGTAAATAGTGGAACTTCAGCATTACACCTTGGTTTAGTAGTAGCTAATATAAAGCCTGGTGATGAGGTGATTCTTCCTGCGCAGACATTTATCGCTACTGGATTAGCTGTACTTATGCAAGGTGCAGTTCCTGTTTTTGCTGATATACAACTTGATACTGGTAACATAGACCCAGAATCCATTCGTACTAAAATTACAGAGAGAACCAAATTAATTATTGCCGTTCATTGGGGTGGCTATCCTTGTGACATGGATGAGATTAATGCTATTGCAAATGAATTTAACCTACTTGTGATGGAAGATGCGGCGCATGCTCTAGGAGCAATATATAAAGATAGACCGATCGGATCGATTTCAAACTTTACGGCATTTTCGTTTCAAGCAATCAAACATCTAACAACAGGGGATGGTGGTGCTCTATGTTGTAGGGAAAATATTGATTATTTTGAAGCTAAGAAGAAAAGATGGTTTGGAATAGACAGAGAAAATAGTAAGCCTTCTGAATTGGGTGAGCGCTTGTTTGATATTGATGAAGTTGGTTACAAATATCACTTGAATGATGTTTCTGCAGCTATAGGATTAGGTAATTTAAAAAATTTTTCATCACAGCTGTCACGGATTCAACAAATAGCTAAGATATATAGAAACGAATTAGAAAAGGTAGAAGGCTTGCAACTGCTTGATTATAAAGAGGATAGAAGAAGTGCTTATTGGTTATTCACAGTTTTAGTCGAAAATAGGGGCGATTTTGTTCAAAAGTTAAAGGAAAATAATGTACCAAGCTCGGTTGTGAATCAAAGAATTGATCGTTTTTCAGTGTTTAAACAAAATAATGAAAAATTAAAAAACCAAGAAATATTTGATAAAAAACAAATATCTATCCCAATTCATCCTGCAATTACTGATGATGATATCAGTATTATTCTCACTTCCATAAAAAATGGCTGGTAGTCAATGAAAGTATTATTTTTAGGAAATGGCTCATTCCACTCCTTAAAAGCCGAAAAGCAATTAAGGGGGATGAATTGTGAAGTTGTTTGTGTACATAATGATAATCAAAAATATAAAAACTGGGAAAAAGACTATGATCTTGGTATTAGTTTTTTGTATGCTTTTAAGGTGCCTGATGGTGAGATAAGTTGTAAGCAATGGATCAATTTTCATCCTGCACCACTTCCTGGATATGGCGGAAGGAATTTAGCATACCATGCAATTATGAATGATGAAAGGCAATATGGTGGAACAATACATTATATGGAGTCTTCCTTTGATACAGGGCCAATTATTGCAGTTAATCTTTTTAAAATTAAAGAGGGGGATGTAGCAGGAGATATATTTCTGCGTTCTTGTAATGTTTTAATACAAATGTTTGATTTTTATGTCCCACTTCTTATCAGAAATGAACAGCCACTTGAGTCGACTATTCAAAAAAATACCACTTACTATAAAGATATGAATATTGATGATTTTATCACTGTATCATATTCTTTAAAAAAGGAGATTAGAGCAAAAATGTTCCTGCCACATGCTCCTAAAATAAATATAGGTGGCAAGGTCTACAAGATAGTTCCTGATGATTAAATTAAGAATTAGGTCGAAGGTGATATATAAAAAATAATATGAAAATTATAGTAGTTGGTGGTCATGGATTTGTTGGTAAAAGCCTTGTTAAAAGGCTAATTGATTATCCATGTGAGGTATTTCCTTTATCGCGTACAGACGGTTTTGACTTGACTGATTTAGACAGTACGAAGAAATATTTTTCCGATTTAAAGCCTGATGTAATTGTTAATTGTGCAGCACATGTTGGGAGTGTTCACTATGGTTTAAAATATCCGGCTTCTATAGTCCATGATAATTCAATGATGATTTTGAACTTATTTAAGGCTGCTCAAGAAGAATGTTCAAATGCGATGATGGTAAACTTAATTGCAAACTGTGCTTACCCCATGAATTCCGATATTCAGAGAGAGAGTGAAATGTGGGAAGGCATGCCGCACAATACTGCACTTCCATTTGCTTCTACTAGAAGGATGATATACGTTGTATCAAAGAGTTATATGGAGCAATTTGGATTAAAATCAAAAAACCTAGTTTTACCAGGTGTCTATGGTCCTGGTAACCACACTGATATAGAGCGTGTGCATGCATTAGATGGAATTATTATAAGAATGATTAATGCTCTGAACTCTAAAAATGAAGAGTTTGAAATTTGGGGGACGGGAAAACCTATTCGTGAATGGTGTTATATAGACGATGCTATTAATATAATAATTAAAAGTATAGAGCTTGATAATAAACCATCAATAGACCCAATTAATATTGGCCAAAAAATTGGCTATAGTATTAAGGAAGTAGCAGAAATTACTGCAGATATTATAAGTTATAAAGGAAGGTTGGCATTTAATACAAACTATCCAGATGGAGCTGAGATTAAAATTCTTGACAATACTCTATTTAAAAAAACGTTTCCAAGATATAAATTCGTTCCGATTGAGAAAGGAATTAGAAAAACTGTAGATTACTACCAAAGTGTTATTTAGAGTTAAGGAGTGAATAGAATATGATTACCCTTTTGATACCAACAATAAATAGATTCAGTTTCATAAAGAAATACTTTATCTATTTAGATAAATGCGGCTTTGATGGTCAGGTTTTATTAGGCGACTCAAGCGACGAGATTGATTTTGTTGCGACTAGTAAGTATATCGAATCAAATGTATTTTCTTTTGAGGTTACACAGTATTATTTTCCTGATATGTATCCTCATCAATGTATTAAGAAAATGTTGAAGGATATAAAGTTCCCCTATAGTATGTTTATATGTGATGATGATATATTAGTTGTAAGCACCTTAAAAAAGTGTATTAATTTTCTTGAAAGTAATCCATCATATAGTGGGGTAGGCGGTGTTTCGGTATTAGCTAGACTTGATCCAGAGAATCATAATCGTATCATTTCATCCCACGAATATAAAGTCAGAGGAGTTGAGTTTCAAACTTCTTCAGAACGAATAAGTGAATTATTTTCAAATTATACTGTAGTAAATTATGCACTTGCACGAACTGAGGAGTTTATATATAGATGGCCTGATGATCTAGATGAAGAAAATTATGATAAAGCGATTGGTACTGAAATATTGCCTAGTGTTATTTTAGCTGCTCAAGGTAAGATTAAGATGATTGATGACCTTTTTGTAGTGAGACAGACGCATGTAGAAAGAATCATATTACCTTCATTTGTTGATACTATTCTTGATCCAAAGTGGGTCACAACTATGCATTTTGCAGTTAATAAATTATCACGTATTGTTTCTTCTGTAGATGAAATAAGCTATGAGAAAGCACATATAACAGTTAGTAATGCATGGAAAGAATATCTGCAAAACCAGGCTGTAAATATTCGATTACGTGCTACCCCAACATTACTTCGAAAAATATCAATTGAGGTTAATCAGTTATTTGGAAGAGCAATACATTCTAAATTAAGAAAATTGCGTCATCAAATTATTATTTTGACTAATAAAAAATCTTTAATATTGCCAGCTTTACTTAAGCCATCCTCGCCATATCATGTTGATTTTAAAAAAATTTATGATGTAATTGAAGGACGTGATAGATAATTATTATTACTAGATTGAGTTTTGTGGTTTAGTATTTTTTTATCACTTTGTAATTTATATTAGTTTTTAACTGGAGATTGTTATGCCTGGTTTACTGCCCAATATTGATCCTGATGGACTCTTAGAGTATTCAGTAGTTTATACTGATAGGTCACTTAATCACATGTCTCATTCATTCCAGAATGTAATGAAAGAGGTTTCTGCATCACTCAAAAATGTCTATAACGCTGAAGCAGTTGTTTTGGTACCTGGTGGAGGGACTTATGCAATGGAGGCTGTAGCCCGTCAATTTGCAACTGATAAAAGTTGTTTAGTTTTGAGAAATGGTTGGTTTAGTTATCGTTGGTCACAAATTTTAGAAATGGGTGATATTCCTTCTGAGCAAGAAGTATTAAAAGCTAGTAAGATTAATGATGGATCTCAAGCTCCCTTTGCTCCTGCAGATGTTAATGAGGTTGTAAATCAAATTAAAAGCCAAAAGCCAGCTATGGTTTTTGCGCCTCATGTGGAAACATCAGCTGGCATTATTCTGCCAGATGACTATATTCAAACGGTGGTAGAAGCGGTTCATTCAGTAGGTGGAATGTTCGTTCTAGACTGTATTGCTTCAGGTGCTATATGGATTGATATGGAGAAACTTGGAGTTGACATTTTAGTGAGCGCCCCTCAAAAAGGTTGGAGTGCATCCCCATCATTCGGAATGGTAATGCTTTCATCAAGCGCTTCTAAAAAGATACATGAGACTAAAAGTACAAGCTACTCATGTGACCTTCTTAAGTGGCTTCAAATTATGCAAGCGTATGAAAATGGCGGGCATGCCTATCATGCGACAATGCCTACAGATGCAATTAAACACTTTCGAGATACAATAAATGAGACTGCTGAATTTGGTTTTGATAATGCACGTCAAAAACAACAAGAGCTTGGAGATAGAGTAAGGGGCCTTCTCAGAAAATATAATTTTATTAGTGTAGCGGCTGATGGCTTTCTTGCCCCAGGAGTTGTTGTGAGCTATACCTCTGATAAAGAAATACATAATGGCTCAAAATTTAAAGATATGGGCATGCAAATTGCAGCT
>Ga0209482_1001129_pt1 | contig 19669 bp, 20 predicted proteins | sample CoawatmetaG10DNA_FD_187512 | JGI IMG/M metagenome (GOLD analysis project Ga0209482, IMG submission 187512) | Marine microbial communities from the West Antarctic Peninsula - Coastal water metaG104-DNA (SPAdes) (version 2) | ecosystem: Environmental > Aquatic > Marine > Coastal ...
AGCGAGAGGTTTACGCACCTCTCTTTCAATTAATCTCATCATTGGACGGGCACCCATCATAGAGTCATAGCCATTTTCTGCAAACCATTTTCGAGCTGCGTCAGAAACAATTAATGAAACATTCTTTTTTTCAAGAACATCTTCAAGCTCAAAGAGGAACTTATTGACTACATAGACAACAACTTCTTCATTAAGTTTATTAAAGTAAATAATTTCTGAGAGACGATTTCTGAATTCTGGTGTAAAAATCTTTTTAAGCTCACCTTCGTAATCAAGTGAATGGTCTTGCTCATTAAAGCCTATGGAAGCTCTTTGAACATTTTGAGCTCCAACATTAGAGGTCATAACAAGTATCACATTACTGAAGTCAACTTCACGGCCATTAGCATCAGTAAGCTTTCCATGATCCATGACTTGTAATAGGATATTGAAAATATCAGGATGCGCTTTCTCAATCTCATCCAATAAAAGAACCGCATAAGGATTACTATTCACTGCTTCAGTTAATAGGCCTCCTTCATCATATCCAACGTAGCCAGGAGGGGAGCCTATAAGCTTAGAAATAGCATGCCTCTCCATATATTCAGACATATCAAACCTCAATAATTTAACACCCATAATCCTTGAGAGCTGCTTACAAATTTCAGTTTTACCTACCCCTGTAGGACCAGCAAATAAAAAAGAACCCATTGGCTGCTCAACTGGAGAAAGTCCAGAACGAGAGAGTTTTATAGCAGTTGATAAAGACTCAACAGCATTATCTTGGCCAAATACACCGAGCTTAAGGTCACTCTCTAAACTTTTAAGTAAAGACTTGTCATCACTAGTAACTTGGCGAGAAGGAATGCGAGCTAATTTTGCAACAATGTTTTCGATATCAGGCACACCAATATTAACTTTACGCTTTGATTTTGGAAGTATCTGCTGAAGAGCACCAACTTCATCAATGACGTCTATCGCTTTATCTGGAAGACGCCTATCTCCAATATGTCGATGCGTTAACTCTACTGCAGAAACTAAAGATGCGGCTGAATATTTAACCTTATGATGTGCTTGATAATATTTTTTAAGACCATGTAAAATTTTGATTGTATCTTCAACTGAAGGCTCTTCAATATCCACTTTTTGAAAGCGCCTTGTGAGCGCATGATCTTTTTCAAAAATCTTACGATATTCATCATACGTCGTAGATCCTATACACTTAAGTGAGCCATCTGCTAGAGCTGGCTTAAGAAGGTTAGATGCATCTAAAGAACCGCCAGAAACACTTCCTGCACCAATTAAAGTATGAATTTCATCAATAAAAAGCACTGAATTTTTATCTTTTTCTAAATCTGTAAGTACTGACTTTAATCGCTTTTCAAAATCACCCCTATACTTTGTGCCTGCAATTAATACACCAACATCTAGAGAATAAATAGTTGTGTTTTTTAAAATTTCAGGCACCTGTCCATCTACAATCCTCTTTGCTAGACCTTGAGCAATTGCAGTCTTACCAACACCAGCTTGCCCTACAAGTAAGGGATTATTTTTGCGCCGTCTTGATAAAATTTGTACCGTTCTAAGAACCTCTTCTTCCCTACCAAGCAGAGGATCAATTTCACCAAGTCGAGCTTTTTCACACAAATTAGTTGTAAAGGATTCAAGAGAAGAAGGCTTAGCTTGTTTATCACTTTCAACTTTTTTTGTTTCTTCAACCGGATTATCAGCTAGATGGGAAGAGATCCCTTCCATAACATCCAATCTGGAAATGTTATTTAATTTCAGCATGTAAACAGCGTGCGATTCTTTTTCAGAAAAAATACTAACAAATACATTCATCGCGTTAACAGAATTTTTTTGAGCAGATTGTGCCTGATAAACACTCCTTTGAAGAACTCTTTGAAATCCTACTGTAGGAACGATATCTATTTCAGCATCTTCAGAGATAATAGGAGTATGAGAGTCAATATATTGATCAAGTTCAGCGCGTAGTTCATCGATGTTGACTCGTTTACCCCGAAGAAATGCAATAACTTCATCCATATTAAGAAGGGCTAATAATAAATGCTCCACCGTTACAAACTCAAGGCGACGATTTCTAGCCTCAGTCATCACCATATTAATCTCTTGCTGTAATCCTTGTTCAATCATAAGATACTGTTTTTGTTATTAGATCAATTAATATTTAATTTTAACATCACTATAGGCAATTTGAATCAAAATAAAATTCAAATTAATCTTAAATAAATAGCTAGATAGATCTCAATTTACTTTCAAAATCTTCCCTGTTATGATACCCGCCACAAAGTTGACGATACCCTGTCAAAGATGAACGTGCATGAAGCAGTCGCCAATTGTCAAACGTTAGCACTTTTCCAGGATCCAGCATAAACTCAAATTGGCGACTTGAGTCATTTGCTAGATTATGAAATATTTTATAAGCATCATAAAACTTAACCATTAGATCGTTTTCCAGCCTAAAAGGAGCACGGTCGTGATTATTAAAGCTTACTTGGATTACGTCACCATTATTATTGATTCGAAACAAAGGTCGATGTGCCTCTAGATAAGTATCTGGCTTGATATATCGCCCAGGAATATTAACATTACACAGAATATTAAATGCATCAGGATACTCATGTCTCATTTTTTCTGCAATTGCTAGGCCATCAATTAGTTGATTTTCACCGCCAATAGAATCTCTTTTTATGCAGTGCAAGGTTTGAAGTCCTGGTGCATCATGCACATATGTTCCATCTGTATGTGGCTCAATAGCTAGTGATGTAAAAGCAGTATCATCAGGATTTTCAAGCTTATTGTCCCAAACAGAAAAGCCTCCAAAAATAGAGTTTCTAATATAAGCCACCCTCTCCATAAGTTCTTTCGTCACCTCTGGAGTTGCAGGAGCTTCTGTTACTAAAGCAAATCCAACTCTTTGAATATGATTTAGCCAAGTTTTTATTCCTCCATCACTCATAAGCTTCTGATAGGTTATTTCAGGGAAGTCTTTAATTTCATTTGAGGAGTTCCATACATTGGTCAAATTAAGTGCATATGACTGAGGAATACTTGGTACTGACATAGTTTGAAGTAATTCAAAAGAAAGACTACTTTCAGATTGATCATTCCATTTAATAAAAATATGATCAGAAGAGCCATCAAGCCATATGTCGTTGACAGTATTATTTAGTGGCTCACTAAATGAATCAATCTGACGCTGCTTAGTGTCTGGATGTAAATCTTCTTTGCTTTCACTGTGGTCTCTAAGCCAAAACCAAGGATAGCAACTCAAGGAATCATCACTCCAAAAAACATTTAAACCTTTATCTAATGATTCAATAGATTTGATTAACATTTTTCTTCCTTATTTAAATTTATACAGTAATGAAATTTTATCATCTCAATAGGTATTAAATTAAAAAAATTTATATACCTAGCTCCCTCAATACAGCCATCAATGGCTGATCATTTTCTCTAGAATAACCTATAACTTGTTTAACTTTTGTTTGCGCAACATCATAAGAATATGACCCACATACCGCTTCTCCATCTATATGAATTTTAAGCATAATTGCTTCAGCAGCTTGAAACTCTTTGTGAAAAAATCTACGTAATACATCTACCACAAACTCCATTGAAGTGTAATCGTCATTTAGCAAAATAACGTCAAAACGATGTGGAATTTTTAGTTTTTCCTTTACAGTTTTTAAATTAGTCTGACTCATTTGATTAGCTAAAAGATTTTTTTATTAATAAAATTATTGAAATAAACATTACTATGACAGATGGCAATATAGAACTCAAAAAAGGGCTAAAGTCCAAGCCTAGTGACATTGCACTAGCAACTCTTGATAACATTTCGAATGATAATCCAAGTGCAACTCCAAAAAATATTTTTCTCCCCAAAGTTACGTCCCTTGAAGACCCAAAGATAAATAACATTGCAAGTAAGATCATTGCAATAAGAGTTATGGGTTGAATTAAACGCTTATATAGTTCAACCTCAAAAACTCCTGAACGTAACTTATTATCAGACAAAAATCTGATCTGCTTAATAAGAGTCCAAGTTGAAAGGTCATCAGGTTCTTTTTCTAAACTATCTATCAAATCTTCATCAAATGAAACTATTTTATTATAAGAATTTCGCTCTTTTAAAGAAATCCTATCAAAAGAGCTTGACTCATTAATAGAAAAAATCTCACTACCACTCATATCTAAAGAACCCCCATCAAATAAAGCGTTTTTTGACTTAATAACTCTTTCAATCTTATTAGATGAGTTAACTTCAATAACTGTAATACCACTAAATAATTTACCATCGATATTTCTTTTAACATTAATAAAGTTATCGCCATCTCTAATCCAAAAACCCTCTTGATTGATAGAAACACTAGAATTTCCCATTGCGTTTGACCTACTGCTTTCAGCAAAATTACTAGAAATTGGTGCTAAAAATTCCCCTAATAAAATAAAAAAAAATAAAAAAATAAGGGAATTTTTTAAAGTAAGTAACGTAATTTTTAATATAGAAGCTCCAGATACTCGAAAAATCAGAAGCTGACCAGTTGTAGCTAAGTGCCCCATACCTAAAATGCATCCCAACAATATTATTGGTGACGCCTGTTTGTATACAACTTCTGGCAACTGAAGAATAATATAAGTTAACGCTGAAAGGATTGTATAGCCTTCTTTTCCAACACTATTTAGCTCAGCTAAAAAGTTAAAAAAACTATAAATACTAATCCAAACTACAAGAACAATTATTGTGTAGCTTAAAAGTGTTTTAGCAATGTAACGATCTCTAATTTTCATTAAAATATAAAGTATTAATAACTGTTTTTAAAAGCATATCTTATATGGCTAACTTACAACAAAATAAAATCTTGATAATTGATTTTGGATCACAATATACCCAACTCATTGCAAGACGAGTCAGAGAAATAGGAGTTTACTGCGAATTACTACCATATGATGTTAACCCCCATTTTATTGAAAAATTTAACCCTAGTGGCATTATTCTTTCTGGTGGCCCTGATACAGTTAGTAAAAACGATTCAGCACGGGCACCAAATATTGTATTTAATTTAAAAGTACCGATATTAGGGATATGTTATGGAATGCAAACAATGGCAGTTCAACTTGGAGGTGAGGCTAAAAGTTCTAAAAAGGCAGAATTTGGGTTTGCTCAAATTAGGGCTAGAAATCACTCAAATCTTTTAACTGATATTAATGATGATATTAATTCAAAAGGCCATGGCCTTTTAGATGTATGGATGAGCCATGGGATAGAGGTAACAAAACTACCAAAAGATTTTGAATTAATTGCATCAACTGATAGCTGCCCAATCGCAGGTTTTGCAAATAACAATAAAAACTACTTTGGACTTCAATTTCACCCAGAAGTCACGCACACAAAAAAAGGAGTTCAAATTTTAGAAAGGTTTGTAACAACTATTTGTAAGTGTGAAAAGAGATGGAATATAGAAAATATTATTGATAACTTATTAGAAAAAATAAAATCTCAAGTAGGTGACAAAAAAGTTCTCTTAGGTCTCTCAGGTGGGGTTGATTCCTCAGTTGTAGCAATGCTACTGCATAAATCTATTGGTGATCAACTAACCTGTGTTTTTGTAGATAATGGCTTACTAAGGTTTAATGAAGGTGATGAGGTAATGAAGACTTTCTCTCAAAACCTTGGGGTTAAGGTTATTAGGGCTGATGCTCAAGAGTACTTTTATGATCAGCTTTCAGATGAGAGTGATCCTGAATTAAAGAGAAAAATAATAGGCAAAGCTTTTATTGAAATATTTGATCAAGAAGCTCAAAAATTAAAAGACATCAGTTTCCTCGCCCAAGGCACCATTTATCCAGATGTTATCGAGTCAGCAGGAGCTACTTCCGGTAAAGCCAAAGTTATTAAATCTCATCATAACGTTGGTGGACTTCCAGATAATATGCAGTTCGAGCTGGTTGAGCCACTAAAGGAGTTATTTAAAGATGAAGTGAGAGAAATTGGAATAAAGCTTGGACTTCCAAAAAAAATGCTTTATCGACACCCCTTTCCTGGACCAGGCCTTAGTGTAAGAATTCTTGGTCAGGTTAAAAAAGAATATGCTGATATCTTAAGAAAAGCAGATCATATTTTCATGGAAGAGCTTAATAATCATGGCTTATATGATAAAGTTGATCAAGCTTTTGCAGTATTCCTTCCAGTTAAGTCAGTAGGAGTTACTGGAGATGAAAGAAGGTATGATTTTGTTGTAGCTCTTCGTGCTGTTGAGACTATAGATTTTATGACTGCAAGATGGGCTCGGCTTCCATACGACTTTTTAGATCATGTCTCTAATCGAATTATGAATGAAATTTTTCGAGTTTCAAGAGTAGTATACGATATTTCAGGAAAGCCACCATCAACCATTGAGTGGGAGTGAAAAGTCTATTAAAATCAATTACTTGTGTTAACTTATGTATGAGGGAAAAAATTATCTAATTTAGTAACCTCTATTCAAATTATTTGTAAATAGAAGCAAATATATCACATAAACTATCGATAGGATAAATAGGGATGTTAATACTCCACCTACCACTTTAAACCAAAGGTCATCTTTCTTTAAAAGTAAATATCCTGAATACCCAGTAACAATAATCACTGTTACAATCATAACTTCAGGATTACTCATAAAAGCAAAAAAAAACATAACTAGTAACACCGCACCAAGTGCTTTACGAAAAAGACTTCCATCTTTTCTTTTTAAATTGATATATCCCAAAACCAATAAACTTTCCATTATTAGCAGGACAAAAAAACCAAAAAAACTATCAAAGATACTTTTCTACTCCTCTTAAATTAGAATTTCTTTTAAACTAGGACTTAATTCTACCATTTGAAAATACAATGTAAAATAAAAATAATTGTTTTACTATATTGGAAGATAACATCAAAAGTCATATCAAATTAAAACTTGAGAAGTACTTCAGAAGCATAAAAAAAATGGGAATACATGTTAGAAAATAAGGAGCAAGCAAAATCTTTTGCAATATTTGTAAGGTCCAGTTATGGAGACTTATTGATGACAGATCCTCTCATTAAATATATTAAGCGTCTAAATATTAATAATACAATTACTCTTTTTGTTGAAGATAAAAATTTTCAACTCATTGAATTTATGGAGAATATTAATAATTTTTATATAATTCCATCAAAAGGTAATAAATATTTATCATTCATATTTTATGGACTAAAGTATAGAAAAAATGAATACGATATTAGTATTGCAGCGAAAACAGGAGTAGGATCAGCAAATGGTTTTTTCCAGTACTTTTTAGGGGCAAAAAAGAAAATATCATACGTGTCGAAGAAAAAAACCTGGACAGATAAGTTAGTTAATTATCCAATTACTTACAGAGAAGAAATTTATCATTCCCAACATTATGCCTTGGGAGTACTTCAACTATTAGATAGTAAATTAACAAAAATACCACATTATCTTTACCCTAAATTAAAGAGTCAAGTTATTGCAGGAAGTAATCTAAAAACAAAACTTCTTATCTCAGTGAGCAATAATAGAGAGTCTTGTAGGCTAAACAATAAAACATTAGCTACAATTATTAATACACTAAGTAAAGAATTTCACTTCGATGTTCATATCTCTTCATTAAAAAGTGACTACAATATAGCTGTAAATCTTAAAAAGAACATTATTCCTTATTCAGTTATTCACTCTACTCCTTTATTAAAAGACTTCATAAAATTAATTAATACAATGGATATTTGTTTTTTTGGTGAAGGGGGTGGTATGCATATGGCTGCTGCGCTTGAAGTACCACAAGTAGTTCTTTTTGGATTTACATCTCCTATAACTTGGGCTCCATTAAGTAATATTGCTACCGTATTAGATGACAAAAAAAATGTGAATAATATTCCACAAAATCAAATATTAGATGCTTTAGAAACAAAAATGCAAAATATTGAAGCTAAAAGATCTAAGAATTAATATTAAAAAAACCAAGAAATAGTGTTCATTTATTTTATTACTCAGCACTTATAAAGTAATTTTTACTTCAACCTAAGTTTTTTGATATTTTTTTGGATGACTATAAAAAAATATCTTTGAATTTAAATTTCTAACCCTCTGAGATAGCTTTCAATTTGATTAGTAATAAGAAAAATATCATAATTTTTTGCTAGTGATTCTATTTCTTCAATATATGAATTTAGTGTTTGACTAGTTAATAAAAAATGATTATTTTTAATAGCTTTAAGCATCTCTTGATTAACCCGCGGATGATAATGACTTGGGTCTTTATAGTTTGAAATATCATCGCTAAATGTAAGGTGGTCCATACCATAAATTGAAATATTTTCAATTGCCTCTGATCTCATTACAATATTTTTTATAGTGGTAATATAAGATTCAAATTCATTAGAATTAGACTGTTTCAATAAAGCATATTTGAGTCTTGAATAAGGTGGAAAAATTAGATGAAATTTTGTATCCGAGTTTTCCAAAGCAAGTTTTAGGATAGTCTTATCAAAAATTCCAATTGCATTATCATACGTACTACTTTTGATAGCCTCACAGTAATTATTTTTTATACAATTAGCTTGCTCTGCAATTTCCTCCAGCTGATCAATTATCTGAGAATTATTTTCTAATTTAAGCCAATTTTCTATCCCGCCAAAACGCTCCTTATGGTCGTAAGTAGAGTACCATTCAGTAATAAGCTCCAATGAAGTATCATATGAATTCCTTTTCTTACAATAAGCTATCTCGACATAAATTGTAGATAGTTGACAAACTGCATCAATCACAAACCTTCTAGTTTTATATACCTTTATGTCATCTAAAAAAGTTCCATTATAAAGAAATGAAAAATTAGATTTATTTTCGCTATCAGCAAAACCATCTAAAGTCGTAATGACATGATTCAATTTTTTGCTTTTAAGTGCATAATCAATCATCAAAGATCTATTACCCATCGAGAGTCCGCCAACAGAGAGATTAACAAAGCTAGATTGTAAAATATCTGTTGCATCTTTAGCTGAAGTATTCTGGAGCATACTTGCACCTAAAATAATGGAATCAAATTCATAATTATTTATTATTCCTGCGACTTGATATCTCATTTCACCCTTCATAAAGTTAATACTATCTTTCAATGGTTTATGGAATATTTTCAAAGGATCAATAATAACCATAGAAAATAATATAATTCCAAAAAAACTTATGCAGAAAGTTAATATACTTATTACGAAAGTTTGATATTCTATTTTTGAGTTCATACTAGAAATTAAAATATATAAAAGAAGAGTTTTTACTAATGTTGAGAATAGAATATATTAAAAAAAATAGTGTTAATAATGCACTCCAAATAGAAGGCTTAAATGTCTTCAATAGCTCCATTGAATTTTTAAAAAATAAAACGATGATTAAGGTAATTAATATCCATAATATAGTCCGATTATTTCCACCAATATTATTAAGAAATTCCCCAAAAACCATTCCATAATTACTCAAAAAAATTAGTTTATTTTCAAATAAACTTGGAATAACAATATTATCAACACTAAACATAGAATTAATAACTTTTGACGCATCACTCCAATCCCTTGCCCTAAAAAAAACATTTGCTATATTTACGTAATTAAAAGTAATAAACCAGGCTAAATAAAAGTTTAGGTTTATCTTAAATTTTTTCTTCCAATATTTATTCCAGTATTGATTTGTTACTAAGCCAATACCATGTAAAGATCCAAAAATCACAAACATCCAAGATGCACCATGCCATAATCCCGCAATCAAAAAGGCAAGAAAAGTAGCTAACATAGCTTTATGAATGTTTAAATTTTTGAATGACATGACGATAGGAGTATAAATATAAGTAGTAATAAAATTTGACAAGGTTATGTGCCATCTTTGCCAAAAGTCAATTATTCCTGAAGCCTTAAAAGGAGAATTAAAATTCTGAGGAATTTGAATATTAAAAATTAATGCAATCCCAACTGCCATATCCATATATCCACTAAAATCAAAATATAATTGAAAAGTATACGATAGTGATGTAACCCATGCCTCAAAGAAATTTAAAGTATTGGCGACATCAAAACCTTGTGTGGCAAATACTTCAAATGAATCTGCAATAACTACTTTCTTAAATAATCCTATTGAAAATATAAAAATACCTAAAGAAATATTTTTATAGTTTATAAAATAATTTTTTTTATCTTCGAATTGAGGCATCATTTGGTGATGATGCACAATTGGACCCAAAATCAACTGGGGGAAAAAGGTTATAAAAAGCAAGTAGTTTAAAAAACTTTTTTCTTTTACAAGGTCTTCATAACTATCTACAAGAAAAATAATTTGTTGTAAAGTAAAAAAACTTATTGCCAATGGTAATATTATATTAAGAAGATCAATATTTGAGCTAAACACCGAATTGACATTAGTAATAAAAAAATTCATATATTTAAAATATATCAAAAGACCAATATTGGAAATTATTCCAACTTTTAATAGATTTTTTTTTGACAAGAATTGCTTATTAACTAAATCAAATTTTAAAATTGCTTTAGAAATGAAGAAATTAAACAATATTGAGCTTAAGATCAAAGGCAAATAAATAAAATTTGACCAGCCATAAAAAAGGAGGCTTGCTGAAATCAGCCAAACTTTTGGAGCGTTTACTAACTGAGTACTTCTTAGATAAAAATAAACAAAAAATGTTGCAGGTAAAAATATAAAAATAAAACCAAAACTATTAAACAGCATTTTTATTTTTTTCTAATAATTCCACAATCCCAATTTCTGTATATAAAAACGCAACTTTTCTATCATTAAATAATTTAGAAGGCTTTGGATCTGATATTAAAGTCGCACCATTCTTAGAAAACAGCTCAATTGAAGCATTAATATCTTCTACCTCCCAACAGTTGTGATAAAGGAACTGTTTATTCTTTACAAATCTTTCAACTGTTACTCCAGAAACAAGCTCTATATTTATTCCATCAAAACATGTTAATAAGCAAACATTTACTAATTGATTATCAAGATAAATAATATCTGTTACTTTGATTATTTTAAAAGTTTTTTTTAAAAAAATAGTTACTTCTTCTATACTTTCACAGGCAACGCCTATATGATGAAATATCATTAACTAATTCTCTTTTATGTGAATTTTTTTAACCATTAAATCAATCATTGAACCTACATTCTTCATAGTCGCTAACTCTCCTAAAGCAAACTTGATTAAAAATTCTTTTTCAATTGAGCTAACTAAATTAATATGATTTAAAGAGTCCCACTCAATTATATCATCTGCATTTGTAGTGTCAGAAATCACCAAACCTTCTTCATCAAAAATATCTCTAAATATACTTTGGACATTTGTAAATATTTCTTCTCTATTCATTTGTCACCCTAATAACTTTGTTTTTATTTTTATAGTTTTTAATATCTAACTCCCATATAGACTTAGCACTATTTGATTCAACTAGTTTAAATCCAAAATTTTTATACAATTCTGAAACCATATTATTCTTTTCTGATTTGAAATAATAGCCAATAATCACAGAGATTCCTTTTTCTTTACTTTGTTTAATCAACTCATCTAACATTGCATTCTCAAAATCTCTCTTTAAAACTCTGCAGCTCATAAGCCATAAATCTATATGACATTTACCTTTTCTAAGATTTCCAATCGTAACAGCTACTATGCCATTATCGCCATGTTTATCTGAAAGTTTTCCATATATTTTTATATAATTTTTATTTTTTGATATATGCTCTATTTCACTTATTGCATATCTTTTAGTTGTAAGATTAAATTGATTCGTTTTATTAGTTAGTTGAGTTATTCTTTCTAAATAAATAGGGTTAAAAGACTGAATCTCAGCAGTCATTTTGAGGGAAATGAGAAAATCTTCGTATGATATGAATGTTGCTTCGTCACTTGCTCTTTTTTTATTATCTTCATAATATTTTGATCTGTTTATATCGTCTTTTTCAATAGTAATTGGTTCAAAAAAACCATTTTTATCTATATGGTTAATAAAGTCAATTACATCACTACCAACATTTGGCACAATAACTTCAGGCAATTGCGAGGATACTAGATTTCTTTCAAAAGGATTGTCATCAATAAACACTAAGGCATTTAATCCAATATTAAGCTCACTTGCTATGTCGATAATATTTTGATTTTTATTACTCCAATTTGCTTTAAAAACAGTAAAGTCATCAAACCTTAAAACACTATCAGGATGGGTAAACCCCTCTTTAGCATTCTTAAAATCATTTTTAGAGCAAACAGCTAGTGTTACGCCTCTCTTATGTAGCAGTTTTAAGTATTTTTGAAAAGCTGTATATGTTTCAGAGATGGCAGTTTCATTGCCAATATGAATACCATCTAATCCATCATCTCCAATAACACCTCCCCAACAAGTATTGTCAAGGTCTAAGATCAAACATTTTTTGGTGTTTCCAAAAATAGCATTAATTATCTTGCTAATATTAAATGCAAGCTCAGGGATAGCTTCCATACTCAATGCATACTTAGCTTGATACCAAAGAGACTCATCAAACCAATTTTTTAATCCTAAATAAGCAGATAGATAATTAATATCGTTTATAAAAAGATTATTAATATCTCTTGCACAGTCTGAAAAGTATTGGTTTAGCTTAGATATAAAGTATGTCTTACCATGAATATCATAGCAGTCTAAATTTCCCAAATATCTTTCGACAGTTAAATCAAAATTATTTTGAATAATTGAGCAATTGTATTTACTTAGTGAATCCCAGATAGACCTAAATCTTTCCTTTTCATTTTTCAATAAAGCTTCAATTTCTTCATTATTATCATTTAAGTTAGGGCATTCAAGAATGTTAAGATTTGTAGTATGAATATAAATAATTTCTGGTTTAAAGCTTTCTAGAAGAGAATTTTCAAATAATGAATCTTCATAAAATTTATTATATTCTGATTCATAGAAATTTGGCTTAATTCCAGAGTCTAATAAAAAAAGTTCTAAAATATTTTTTATTTCTGAAGTAGTAGAGCCACCTAAAATTGCAATATTTTTTTCAATCAAATTATTATTTTGAAGCAGATCTTTCTTTAAAGAGTTCTTCTTTCTAAGGATATTTTTAATATCAAGAGGGTATTGAAACTTCATTAACAAATTTTGCCATTAGTACATTACGTTTATAATACTAATTAATAATATAGTAAGTAATGTAATTAAAAAATTAATACTTTTAAAATAGTTTTATTTTTTGGAAATCCTATGATAGCAGCTTTTTTAACAGGGTTTATGTTAGGATTCTCTTTAATTTTAGCAATTGGAGCCCAAAATGCTTTTGTATTAAGACAAGGAATCCTAGGTCATCATGTTTTTTATGTGGCACTGTTTTGTGCAATTGCAGATATCATCTTAATTTTCATTGGTGTAACTGGTATTTCTTTTTTTTTCAATACTATTACTGAGCAAACTTCTAATTGGCTTTTTAGAGTTTCTGCTCTATGGGTTGCTGGATATGGATTTTTAAGGCTTCATGCAGTTTTTAAGAAGGAAATTAATATTAAACTTGAATCAACATCATCAAAAACCCTTCTGTCAACTTTATCAATTGCCGCAGTATTAACTTTTGGAAACCCTCATGTTTATCTAGATACTATGGTTCTTATTGGCTCTGTATCTCAACAATTTAACGGTGAGAGTAGACTTTTATTTGCATCTGGGGCTTCTCTTGCAAGCGTTATATTTTTCTTTACTCTTGCTTATGGGGCAAAACTTTTAGCCAAAAAATTTCAAAACAGATTAGCCTGGCAAATTCTTGACTTAACAATTGCATTAATAATGTTTATTATTGCAATCAAATTAGCTTTCGCTGGAAATTGGCTTTAAAATACCTCGATTATTATTACGTATTCTGTATAAAGTATCTTTATGATTAAAGATGAAGAATGGATGATACTTGCTATTAAAGAAGCAGATAAGGCTAGACTAGAAGGCGAAGTTCCTGTAGGCGCAGTTCTAGTTAAAAACAACAAACTTTTATCGCAAGGCCATAATCAAGCAATTTTAAAAAATGATGCTACTGCACATGCTGAAATTCAAGTAATGAGATATGCAGGTAATATAGAAAAAAACTACAGACTACTCGATACAACACTTTATGTTACTTTAGAGCCTTGTATAATGTGCTTTAGTGCAATGGTAAATGCGCGAATTAATCGAATTGTTTTTGGTGCGTTTAATTCTAAAAAAGATAGTTGTGAATCATGTGAAGACTTAAATAATTTGAATTGCTTTCAACACAAAATTCAAGTTACAGGAGGTATTCTAGAGAACAAGTGCAAGCATTTACTTAATTCTTTTTTTAAGCCTCGTCGATAAAACAATTAATATATAATTTTTCAGCTATATTGAGTCAAAGTGTAAATTACTTATATTTTTTAACAAAACCTAATGGAAGAAAAAGAAAATAATGGAAGAAAAAGAAAAAATATTTAATCTAAAAGAATTAATTTTATTAATTTGGAACTACAAATTATTATTTTTACTTTTTATCACTGTATTTACAATATCCCCAATTTCTATATACGATAAAGTCCAGCCAATTTACTATATGAGTGATACTTCTGTCAAGATTGGAACACAAAAGTGTTGGGAAAAATGTAAAAATAACTCTGATTCAATTGGAGCCCTCCCCTATGAAATAGTCTCTATAGATTATGAAGAACAATTAAAAGATGAAATTAATTTAAATTTTCCTGGGGTGGGTATAAATATAGAAAGAGGAATTATTAGTGTGGCTGGTCCAAAGACTCCAACATTAGAAGTAGGTGTTTTAAAAATAAAAGAAATAGTCGAATTTATAATTCAAAAGCATAAAGAAACTATTATTGGCCTTAAAAGTAGAGCATCAAAAGATATTGCAATAATTAATCAGCTTGAAAAAGAAGAAATAAACAAACATGAGAGAAGAATAAATTTCATTTTAAACTCAGAAATCCCTATTATTGATGATCAAATTGATGAATTGCTTGCAGATAATCAGAATGAAATAAACAAACAGAAAAGAAGAAAGGATTTCATTATAGATGAAGAAATCCCTATTATTGATGATCAAATTAAAGAATTACTTGCAAATATCAAAGCCCTAGAAATAAAATTAGAAGAAGTCGACAATGAAAGATATAACGATATTTTAGAATATGAACTTCCAGCAATATCTGGAAAAATTGATTTATTATCTATGGTGATATTGCAAGATAACGAAAATATAAGGCTACTGAAAAGTGATCAAGAATCATTGATTAATAGAGCAATGACATCGCCCTCATTGGAAGAAGTAGTACATAATTACAAAATGAAAATGTTAGATTTAAAAACTTTTGAAGGAAAGTTATTAATAGAACTTAAAGCACTCAAAGAGAACCAAAATCTAGGTGTTTTATTAACTATAAATGATCGAACTAGTAAGATTGAAAAAAATATTTTTAATTTGTCTATTAGTGTTTCTGATTTTGTTCTTCGCAAAAAAACTTTATTACATGAGTTAGATATTTTGAGAACAGATAAAAAATCCATTTTATTCGATGATACAAATATTATTTTACGAAAAGAATCTTTATTGCATGAGTTAGAAATTATAAAAGACACTATTCAATCTGCTAAATTTCATTTTGTTCAAGAAAAAAATAAAAAATTACTCTTAATAGATGATTCAAATTATCAAAACTCATTTCAGATAGGTAATATAAATACAATGACAAGGCCACTTCCATCTGCTATATATGTTTATGTATTTATATCCTTTATTGCTTCTGTTTTAGTGTCAATATTTGCAATCTTTTTAATTGATTTATTTAGAAGGTCTTTAAAAACTTAAAAAGTATATTGCTCACATTAAGTAATAGGAAACTCTTAAATCTTCAGTGGCTATGACAAAAAGATTTTTTATCAAAAGACATTCTGATTTTATGTACTATACATTCCTCCATTAACATGTATGGTTTGAGCCGTAATATAAGAGCCACTATCGCATGCTAAAAACAACACTGCTTGCGCTATCTCATTAGTTGTTCCTAGCCTTCCCATAGGAATTTGAGCAGCTAGCGCTAATTTTTGATCTTCTGGAAGATTATCTGTCATATCTGTCACAATAAATCCTGGGGCAATAGCGTTAACTGTAATACCCCTAACACCAACTTCTCTAGCCAATGATTTTGTAAAACCCATTATTCCAGCCTTAGCAGCTGCGTAATTTGACTGTCCAGCATTACCCATAGAGCCAACAACTGAAGTAATGGAGATAATTCGGCCAGATCTTTTTTTAATCATACCTCGCAGTACAGCCTTTGACATCTTATAAACAGAAGAAAGATTAGTATTAATAATATCATCCCACTCATCCTCTTTCATTCTGACAAGGATATTATCCCGAGTGATTCCAGCATTATTAACCAGTATATCTACAGAGCCGTAATCTTCAGTAATGCTCTTTATAAGATCAGAAATTTGATCATTATCAGTAACATTAAGCTTCATACCTTTACCAAGAATGTTATTTTCAGAAAATATTTTAGTAATATTTGAAGCTCCTTCATCACTTGTAGCGGTTCCTATAATGTTAGCCCCAGCGTTGCCTAATGTTAATGCAATGGCTCTGCCAATTCCCCTGCTTGCCCCTGTTACAAGTACTAATTTTTCGTTAAGCATTTGATATCTCCTCAATAGTAGTTCTTAATGAAGTTGTATCTATTATAGCTGAACCACTCAAAGACTTATCAATACGCCTTGACAATCCAGCTAACACTTTCCCAGGGCCAGCTTCAATAAGTTTTTCTACGCCTGAACTTTTCATTTTTTGAACTATTGACGTCCAAAGAACTGGCTTATAAAGCTGTTCAACCAATTTAGACTTTATCTCTTCAATACTATTCGAATAATCAGCATCCACATTATGGAGAACTCTATAATTCCCCATTTGAAAATTAATAGTTTCAACTGAGTGCTTAAAATCCATTGCGGCGTCTTTCATAAGTGAACAGTGAGATGGAACGCTTACTGGGAGAACCAAAGCGCGTTTTGCGCCAGCTTCTTTCATTAATTCACATGCATTTACTACTGCCTTTATTTCACCAGCAATAACTACTTGTCCTGGTGAATTAAAGTTCACAGCTTCGACAACTCCCACTTCATTAGCAATAGAGCATATTTCAATAACTTTTACATCATCAAGTCCCAATATAGCCGCCATAGAACCTGTTCCACTTGGCACTGCTACTTGCATTAGTTCAGCCCTTTTTCTGACTAATTGAGTAGCATCAAACAAGCTTAAAGAACCAGCGGTTACAAGGGCAGTATATTCACCTAGGCTATGTCCAGCAATTGATACAGGAGACAAACTAAATTCACTTGCTAAAACTTTATAAGTAGCAAAGCCAGCTGCAAGCATTACTGGCTGAGTGTTCTCAGTGAGGTTTAATAATTCTTGATCTTCATTAATGATCTTCCACAAATCTACATTAATTGCATCACTTGCTTCTTGAAAAATCTCATTTACGACTGAGAAATTACTCCGCAAATCAGAGAGCATGCCTAGAGATTGAGAGCCTTGGCCTGGAAAAACGATTGAATATTTCATAATAAGACTAATTATAAATGAGATTAATAACAAAAAAGCGCCAGAAGGCGCTTTTTAAAAAATACGTACAAATAGATTACTAAGCTGTTTGGATTGAAACGTATTGACGATTAAATTTACCTTTTTTTTCAAACTGAACTTTTCCATCAGCAACTGCAAACAGAGTATCGTCTTTACCTTTTTTAACATTAGTACCTGGGTGAAATTTAGTTCCTCTTTGACGAACTAGAATGTTTCCAGCTAATACAACTTGGCCGCCAAAACGCTTTACACCAAGTCTTTTGGATTCCGAATCTCTTCCGTTATTAGTACTACCGCCTGCTTTTTTATGTGCCATAGTTTGCTCCTTATGCCTTAATTTTATCGATTTGAATTTCAGTAAACAGCTGACGATGTCCTTGTTGCTTCATAGAGTGCTTACGACGTCTGAATTTTAAAATATGTACTTTTTTGCCTTTGCCTTGAGAAATTACTTTAGCTTCAACGCTTGCTTTAGCAACATGTGGCGAACCAACTTGAACTTTATCACCATCAGCAACCATTAGCACCTCATCAAAGGTTACTTTTTTTCCAGGCTCTATTTCAAGCTTCTCAATTTTTAGAGTTTCACCTTCTGTAACTCTATATTGTTTTCCACCTGTTTTAATCACTGCGTACATAACAAATCCTAATCTGATTGCTAAAAAGGGATGAATTATACTTGAACGTTGCTCTTAATGAAAGCACTGTTAACGAAATAAGTTATAATTCTCTTTTTTAAATCAACAGAGACAAAACATGATTATTTTAGAGACAAATATGGGTGAAATTCACATTAATGTTGACGCGGAAAAGGCGCCAATTACAGCTAAGAACTTTACCGATTATGTAGAGGATGGTTTTTTTGATGGAACTATCTTCCATAGAGTTATTCCTAACTTTATGGTTCAAGGTGGCGGTATGACTGAAGATATGCAGCAGAAAACTACTAAAGCAAATATTGAAAACGAAGCTAAAAACGGCCTAAAGAATGTTAAGTATAGTGTTGCTATGGCAAGAACTTCAGCGCCCCACTCTGCAAGTTCGCAGTTTTTTATTAATGCTAATGACAACCAATTTTTAGATTTTCCAGGTCAGGACGGCTGGGGCTATTGCGTTTTCGGTGAAGTCGTTGAAGGAAAAGATGTTATTGATAAAATTGAAAAAGTTGAAACAATAAACTTAGGTGGTCATGCTGATGTTCCTGGTGAGGCTGTTATTATTATTAAAGCATCTATTAAAGATTAATTTTTATGGGCCAGATAAAATTCTGACCAATAAATATATGTCAACTTCATTAATCATCTCAGATCTTCACCTTACAAACGTTGAAGGTGATAAAGTTAATTTTTTTGATAGCTTTTGTAAAACGCACGCATCAAAAGTAGATCAGTTATTTATTTTAGGGGACTTATTTAATAGCTGGCTAGGAGATGATGTTTCAATTACAAATCACAAGGCTATTATTTCCTCGTTAAAGGAATTAACAAAAGAAACTAAAGTCTTTGTCATGGCTGGAAATCGAGATTTTTTGCTATCACATAAATTCGAAGCTGAAACTGGCTGCATAATAATCAATGAGCCCTATGAGCTTGAGCATAATGCAAAAAAATTTCTTCTTATCCATGGGGACAGTCTTTGTACTGATGACATTAACTATCAAAAATTAAAAAAAGTTCTTAGAAATTCACTGGTTCAATTTATTTTTCTGCATTTGCCAAAAAATATTCGCCTTAAATTAACAGGCCAACTGCGCAAAAAAAGTGTTGAAGCTCAGAGCTATAAATCTTCAAAAATTATGGATGTAAACCAAAAAGCTACTGACCTTCTAATGTCAAAGTATCCAGGTCATGATTTAATTCATGGACATACCCATCGTCAAAACACTCATATTATGAAAAAATATACGCGATATGTCTTAGGTGATTGGTCTCAAAATAAAGGCAATGCAATCAAGTTGGGTGACAGCCTAGAATGGCTTGAAATTAACTGAAAGCTCAAAAAGATTAATT
>Ga0209482_1001130_pt1 | contig 19626 bp, 15 predicted proteins | sample CoawatmetaG10DNA_FD_187512 | JGI IMG/M metagenome (GOLD analysis project Ga0209482, IMG submission 187512) | Marine microbial communities from the West Antarctic Peninsula - Coastal water metaG104-DNA (SPAdes) (version 2) | ecosystem: Environmental > Aquatic > Marine > Coastal ...
ATGATTTAATGCCCTATACAACAGGAATTAAAACTGAATTGTTAAGTAAAGCTTCAAAAATAGTTTCTAATGCAACTTTTCCAGTTCAATTTAATAAAGCAGTAGTTGGAAAAAATGCATTTGCACACGAGGCAGGTATTCATCAAGATGGCATGCTTAAACATCGAGAAACATATGAAATTATGACACCAGAAAGTGTTGGTGTTAAAAAAACTTCATTAGTAATGGGTAAACATTCTGGGAGACACGCATTTAAAGAAAAATTAAATGATCTTGGTTATGCGGATATAACTGATGATATAATCCAAACATCATTTGGAAAATTTAAGATTTTAGCTGACAAGAAAAAGCATGTATATGATGATGATATCATGGCCTTAGTTGATGATAGCTTGATTGTTGATAATCAAATAAATGCTATAAATTTAAAATCCTTAAAAGTTTTTGCAGGAACAGGTGAGCCACAAAAAGCAGAAATGACTCTTGATGTTTATGGTGAGGTCAAATCAACTTCAGAAACAGGTGATGGCCCAGTAGATGCAATTTTTAAATGTATAAAAGTTTTATATCCACACGAAGTAAAATTACAATTGTATCAAGTTCATGCTGTTACAGAAGGAACTGATGCACAAGCGACAGTGAGTGTTAGAATTGAAGAAGAGGGCAAAACTACAGTTGGACAATCTGCAGATACTGATACATTAGTAGCGTCAGCCAATGCTTATTTAAGTGCTTTAAATAAAATGATTATTAAAAGAAAAAAAATAGCTCCAATGGAGCATGAAACTCAAAAAGTGAAAGGTATATAAAATGAAATCATGGTTTAAAAATTTAACTAATATTTGGAGCCAAGATATGGCAATAGATCTTGGAACTGCTAACACACTTGTTGTTTTAAAAGGACAAGGTGTAGTTTTAAACGAACCATCTGTGGTTGCCATTGCTGATAATGGTGGAAAAAAAACTGTTTTAGCTGTTGGTGATGAAGCTAAAACAATGCTTGGAAGAACTCCTGGAAATATTAATGCTATTAGACCTCTAAGAGATGGAGTGATTGCAGACTTTATAGTCACTGAAGAGATGATTAAACATTTTATTAAAAAGGTACATAAAAATAGTACTTTTGCAAATCCAAGAATTTTAATATGTGTACCAACTGGATCAACGCCGGTTGAAAGAAAAGCAATTCAAGACAGTGCATTAGCAGCTGGAGCTAGAAGAGTTCAATTAATTGAAGAACCTATAGCAGCAGCAATTGGTGCAGGCCTTCCAATTTCAGAAGCCACAGGTTCAATGGTAGTTGATATTGGTGGTGGAACTACAGAGATTGCAGTGATGGCATTAGGAGGTTTGGTTTATTCTAAATCATTAAGAATTGCTGGTGATGCAATGGATGCTGCTTTAGTAAATTATATGAGAAAAGAATATAATTTAATGATTGGAGACAGCACTGCTGAAAAAATTAAAAAAGAAATAGGGACAGCTATTGCGGTAAATAAAAATGTTTATGCTGTTAAAGGTAGAGATTTAAGATCAGGCACTCCTAAAGAAGTCAATATTACAGAAGAAGATACTGCAGAAGCTTTAAATGATATTTTAAAAGAAATGGTAAATGGAATTAAAGATGCATTAGAAAACACACCTCCAGAATTATCAGCAGATTTAGTGGATATGGGTCTAACATTAACAGGTGGTGGAGCATTATTAAAAAATATTGATAAACGATTTTCTAAAGAAACTGGTCTACCTGTCTTTATAGCAGACGATCCACTAGCTTGTGTTGCAATTGGTACTGGAAAAGCTTTAGAACAAGAAGAGATCTTTTCTACCGTATTATCTGAGTACTAGGAATAATGGAAAAAAGTAGAGACGACTTTGTAATTGCAATCCGATCAGCTTTTTTAAAAAAACAAAATCAACAAAGATTTTCTCTACTTGGTTTAATAATTTTTTCATTATTGATTTTAATTTTAGGTGCGTTTAACTTTAAACCTGTAAACTATCTAAAGTTAGCAATTAAAGAAATAGCTTACAGATCGACCTTTATAGTCTCTGTTCCTGAAAATTTTATTAAAGAAAACTATCAAATAACACAAAAGCATATAAATCTTTACAATGTAAATGAGAAAAACGAGCTTGAGTTAAAAGATTTAAAAGCAAAAGATTTGTTAAATAATTTTATTGTTTTAGAGAACCAAAGATTGAAATTGATAGTTGAAGATTATTTAGCTGAGTCTGACAAGATGTATGCAAAAGTTTTAAGTGATAAAAATAGTCCATTCTTAAAATCAATAATTATTAATAAAGGTAGTAAACATGGCATTAATCTTGGTGCAGTGGTTAAAGATAAAGAATATTTAATTGGAAAAATAGTTGAGGTTAATTACACAACATCGAGAGTATTACTGCTTTCAGACATCAACAGTAAAATACCAGTATTAATAGAGCCTCAAGGTTTGTTATCCATACTATCAGGAACAGGAGACAAAGATGGTGTAATTCAATATAGCGAAGTAGAAAATATAATTAAAGATACGTCTATAGTTTATACATCAGGTGTTGGAGGTTTGTTTAAAGCTGGAATTCCTGTGGGTAAAATAATCAAAAACAACACAGCAAACTTAAATGGTAAGGTAGATTTTTTTTCAGATTTTTCACAATTAAAATTTATTGAAGTTTTATTTTTTGAAAAAAAGGCTTCTGAATGAAACTAAAAAATAGAGAACTAAAAAAAAAATTATTACGACAAGTACCCCTAATTCTATTATTCATATCAGTATTAAATAATTTTGATTTTAATTATTTAGGATTAAAATATTTTTCATTTAATTTCTCTTATATTTTAATTTTCTATTTTAGTTTAAAAAGGAGTTATAGTTTAGGATATACTTATATCTTTATTGCAGGTTTGTTTAGCGATGTTGTTAATGGCTCACCAATTGGAATGAGTAGTTTAATGTACTTATTTCTTTGTGGGGTTGCCGCTTACCTTAGGGTTATAACTCTAAGAACAAGTTTGTTTAAGGACTGGATGACTTTTGTTGGTGCAATTTTAGTTTTAAATTCATTATCTTTTATAATTGTAAATTTATTTTTTGCTTTTGAAATAAGCTTTATTAATCAGATAGTTAATATTTTCTTTACCTCTTTATTATATCTTTTGTTTTCATCATTTTTTAATTTTTTTACAGGCAATTCAAATGCTAGGTGAAGATTTTGGTGTAAAAAAAATTCATTCTATAAATAGAAGAATGTTTATTATTGGTGTAGCTAAGCTTATCGTATTTACGGGAATTGTTGCAAGATTGTTCTCATTACAAATTACTAATAATAAAAAATATTCGACATTGTCTGATAAGAACAGACTACGGGAATGGAGATTACCTCCAATACGAGGAGAATTCCTAGATTATTTTGATAATGTTATTGCAGGAAATCTGAAAGTCTATCAGCTACATGTAGTTCCTGAGGAAGTGGAAGACTTTAAAAGTTTAATGCTAAGATTGAAGCAAATATTAAATTTAAGTAATAATGAATTTGCAAAAGTAATTAAACAAAAAAACAAACAAAAATCATGGGAAACATTAATTGTTTCAAAAAATTTAACATGGGATCAATTTACAAAAGTTAATTACTTTCTATACGATTTAGTAGGAGCAAAACCAGTAATGACAGTTTCACGAAATTATCCATTTAATGAAAATTATACTCATGTTTTAGGCTATGTTAGTTCTGCTAGTGAGCAAGATATATTGAATAATAGCTTTATCAAAGACAATCATGTTCCAGGACTTAAAGTTGGGAAAACAGGTTTAGAAAAAACTTATGAGAATCAACTTTTAGGGACAAATGGTATCCAAAGATATGAGGTAAATGCTTATGGTAAAAAAATTAATCAAGTGGATTTTACCGATGGTTTAAAGGGCAATACTATTAAGCTTACAATCGATACTGAAATACAAAAAAAATGCAGTGAACTCTTAATAGGAAAAGCTGGATCAATCAGTGTTATGGATATTTATACTGGAGATATTATAGCCATGCAATCGTCACCTTCATTCGATCCAAATTTATTTCTTTTTGGTATTAATCAAGATGAATGGCAATTAATTAGAAATAATCCTTTAAAACCATTAATTAATAAAACTTTGTCAGGACTTTATTCCCCAGGATCAACATTTAAACCAATGGTGGCACTATCAGCGTTAGAAAATAAAATAATTACAAAAGATTTTAAAGTAAGGTGTACTGGAAAAACTGAATTGCATGGCCAAACTTTCCATTGTTGGAAAAAAAAAGGTCATGGGCTTGTTGATTTAAAAAATGCAATGAAACAATCGTGTGATACTTATTTTTATGAAATTGCAAGATTACTAGGTGTTGATCGTTTAAGAGTAACTTCAGCTAAATTTGGTTTAGGTGATAAAGTCTTAAGTAATATTTTTGAAAGCGAAAAAAAAGGTTTAGTGCCAGATACGAATTGGAAAAAAGATAACTTAGGGGCATCATGGGTTTTAGGAGAAACTTTAATTACAGGTATTGGACAAGGATATACTCAAACTACTCCATTACAATTATGTTTAATGACTGCACAGCTAGCAAATGGAGGTTTCAAAATTTATCCAAAAATTACGGTAGAGAAAAATGATAAAACTCCTGATGAAATAAAAGCCTCAATGAAAGAAGGTTTAAAAAATATAAATAATAATAAAAATAATTTATTAGAGGAGGGGCAAAAGTTTTTGAAATCTTTAAGAAAAGATAATCATGACAAGCTTTTTTTAGATTCTAAAAATATAAAGTTAGTAACAGAAGCAATGTTTGCCTCAACGAATGAAGTTAGAGGAACTTCTTATTCATCTCGAATAGAGGATCCAAAATATCAATTTGCAGGAAAGACAGGAACATCACAGGTTAAAAGGATATCAAAAAGAGATAGAGAACTAGATTTAAAAACTTTTGAAATTCCATACAATGAAAGAGACCATGCATTATATATTGCATTTGGTCCATATGAAAACCCGAGATATGCTCTAAGCATAGTTATTGAGCATGGTGGATCTGGAAGTTCAGCAGCCGCACCAATAGCTAAAAAACTTTTTAAATTAATCATTGATAGACACGAGCTTAGAGAAAAAATAAAAAAACAAAAAAAAATAAATATATAAATGCTTTATAATTCATTTAATAATCAATTAACTTTTTTTCAAAAAATAAGAAATTTTGATTATACTTTGCTAATTTGTATTCTCTTACTTGGTATAATTAGTTCTTTTTCAATGTACTCTACAGATAGTGGTGAAATTCTATTTCATACAAAAAGTCATATTTCAAAATTCTTAATTTTTTTTTCATTAATGATTTTTTTATCTTTTTTTAATATTAAACTTTGGCACTATTTTGCTTACTTATTTTATCTCATCATTTTATTTCTTTTAGTATGGGCAACCTTATATGGTGTTGAAGCTTCAGGCTCACAAAGGTGGATTAATTTACATTTTATTAATTTACAACCTTCTGAATTAATGAAAATTGCAATCATTGTTTGTCTAGCAAAATATTACCACCGAATTCAACTGAACCAAATCAACAATTTTCGGCATATTTTTTCAGTTTTGATAATTCTTGCTCTTCCAATTATGCTGGTAATTACTCAGCCTGATCTTGGAACTTCAATTCTAATAGCTTTTAGTGGTTTAACAGTAATGTGGTTTGCAGGGCTGAATATGAAATATTTTATTTATTCTTTTATATTTTCTTTGGTCTCAATGCCTTTTGTTATTTCTTTTTTAAAATCATATCAAAAGTTAAGAATTTTAACATTTCTAAATCCAGATAGAGACCCCTTAGGAGCTGGATATCAAATTATTCAATCTAAGATAGCTGTAGGCTCTGGTGGACTAACAGGAAAAGGTTTTCTAAAAGGAACTCAAAGTTATTTAGAATTTTTACCAGAAAAACATACAGATTTTATTTTTACATTATTTGCAGAAGAGTATGGATTTTTAGGTTCATTGGGTCTTTTATTAATTTACATTATAATAATTTATAGAATTATAAGAATTGGTTTAATTTCAAGAAGCTACTTTTCTAAACTTTTTTGTTATGGTTTTGCATCCGCTATATTTTTTTACATAACTGTAAATATGTCAATGGTCTTAGGATTACTACCTATAGTTGGCTCACCACTTCCAATTATGTCTTATGGAGGCTCTTCAATGCTTGCAACAATGATTGGATTTTCAATTGTTATGAGTGCAAAGATTAATCATAAGCAGTTAATAGCTTAAAATTTTAATTCTAAATTTGCCTAATTTGCCACTGGAAAAATTGTCATAAAAAAATTATAAAAAGTTTTATGAATAAAAAATTAAAAGTAGGAATAGTTGGTGCAGGTATTCAAGGAATATCTAATGCATTATTTTTACAAAAAAAAGGTTTTGAAGTAACTATATTTGACAAAGATGCACCGGGTAGTCCTGCTGCATCTTATGGTAACGCTGGACATTTTTCACCTTATGCATGTGTATTAATGAATAGACCAGATGTTTTAACTGATGTTCCAGCAATGCTTTTAAGCTCAAGTGGACCACTTGCTCTTAAGTGGAACTATGTACCAAAAATGATTCCATGGTTTTTGAAGTTTATAAAAAATTGTACAACAAAAGGAATGATGCATACTGCAAAAAATATGCACCAAATTTTAGACTTGGCGCTTCCAGCTTATGATGAGTTGTTTGATGAAATAAATTTAGATGGATTGGTTGAAAAAAAAGGAATTCTATATGTTTGGAATGATCAGAGTTTAAAAAGTAGAGAACTTGAGATTAAAGTAAGAGCTGAACTGGGTGTTGATCAACAGGTTGTAACTCCAAAAGAAATTCATGATTTAGAGCCTCATATAAAACCATTTTATCATGGTGGTGTTTATTACCAATATGGAAGACATGCCAGAAATCCAAAAAGAATTCTTTTAAAGTTATTTGATCTCTTTTTAAAAAAAGGTGGAAAATTTTTAAAAATAAATGTTCAAGATATTAATTTTGATGGGGATAAACCTGCTATTAAAACTGAAAATCAAAGATTTATCTTTGATAAATTAGTAATAGCCTGTGGTGCTTTTTCTAAAAGATTAACAGATAATTTAGATGAAAAAATACCCCTCGATACTGAAAGAGGATATCATGTTCACTTTAAAGGTTGCGATCATCTATTAAGTAGACCTGTAATTTTTTCCAATAGAGGTTTTGGAATTACACCAATGGAACAAGGACTTAGAGTTGTAGGAACTGTTGAGTTTGGAGGTCTAAAAAATCCCCCTTCTAAAGGAAGAATTAAAAACTTAATTAACAATGCAAAATACATGTTAGATGATTTGCCTGAACATGAGGATGAATGGATGGGATTTAGACCAAGTCTACCAGATTTTTTACCAGTAATAGGACCATCAAAAAATCACAAAAATGTTTTTTATAGTTTTGGCCACCATCATTTAGGATGGACACTGGGACCTATTTCAGGGAAGATAATAGCCGGAATGATTGCAGAAGAAAATACCAATTTAGATTTAAAGCCATATAGCTCGCTTAGGTTTAGCTAAGTGACAAGTAAAAATAATACTGCATATATCTTTTTATTTTTAGCAACTCTATTTTGGTCAGGTAATTTCTTAGTTGGAAAATTTGCCAGTCAATACCAAGTGCCACCTTTTTCTTTAAACTTTTATAGGTGGTTTTTTGCTTGGCTAATTTTAGCACCATTTACGATTAAAGAAATTATACAAAAAAAAAATTATATTTTAGAAAATTATAAGTATTACACAGTGCTTGGTATAACGAGTGTCACCATATTTAATTCAATCGTCTATTATTCTTTAAATTTTACTCAAGTTATTAGTGGAGTTTTAATGATATCAACAATACCAGTGATGATTATTTTTATTTCATCAATTCTAAAGATTGAAAAAACTAATAAATTTCAAATATTAGGAGTAACCTGTTCGTTTATTGGAGTAGTTTTAATTATAACAAAAGCAAATCTTGGAATATTATTAAATTTAGACTTTAATAAAGGAGATATTACAATGGTTTTTGGAATGTTATCCTGGGCTACTTATTCTGCCCTACTAAAGAAAAAGAAACATGAATTATCTCAGTTAACATTATTAGAAGTGGTAATTTCGTTTGGCTTTATTTTTTTAATTCCAATCTATTTTATAGAATACCAAATGGGTTACAGAATTAACTTAGATCAAAATTTTTTTATGATCTTATTTTACGTAGTATTGTTTCCAGGTCTTGCCTCATTTATTTTTTGGATAAAAGGTGTTTCTTTAATTGGAGCTAATAGGGCAGGTATTTTTTTACATATGATGCCAATTTTAAGTGCAATTATGGCAATCATTATTTTCAACGAAAAATTTATGTTTTATCACATGTTAGGTGCAATATTTATTTTAACAGGAATTCTATTATCTAATAAAAACAATAAACTTTCATAAATATATATAGGTTTTTAAGTTAATAGAATTTATAATTTAACAATGTTAAATAAATATAAAAATTTTATTATATTAATATTTTTTGCAATCTTGCTAATTGTTCTTAAAATAGCCAATATTGATATTGTCAAAAAAATATCATTAATTAATTATGACTTTTACCAAAAAATATTAGTAAAAGGTGAGGTTAAAAATATAACAATAATAGATATTGATGAAAAAAGTATAGCATCAATTGGCCAATTTCCTTGGCGAAGAGATATATATGCTAAAATACTAAATAAGCTTAATCAATTTAATCCTGCTTCTGTTGCGTTTGATATTTTTTTTAGTGAAGAAGACAAACAAAACCCAAAAAACTTACTTATCGCACTTAAAAAAGATAACGACATATCTGAAAATATAAAGGTCTTAGATACTAATAAGGTTTTTATAGATGAGTTAAAAAAGACCAAGGCAATTCTTCCTGTTGTGGGAACAGCAAAAAAGAACCTAGTAATTAATAATTCGAAAGCTAAAGTAAGAATTATTTCAAAAGGTTCTAATCCTAAAAATTACTTATTTAAGTTTAAAGGTAAAATTACCTCTCTAGAGAAAATTAATAATGCTGCAACTGGAATTGGTTCCATTTCTTTGTTACCAGGGATTGATGGGATAATTAGATCGGTACCCATTCTGCTAAATATAAATGATCAAATATGGCCATCACTAAGTTTAGAAAGTATTAGAGTTTCAAATAATCAAAAAAATTTATTAATTAAAACAAATGATAATGGTATCCAAAGTATAAAAACTAGAAAAAATACATATAGCACCAATAATAATGGGGTCATTAATATTAAATATAAAGATTTCAAAAAAGATAATTATATTTCAGCAATAGATATCATTAATAATGATTTTGATAAAAATAGAATAGAAAATAAAATTATTTTAATAGGATCTTCTGCTCAAGGTTTGTTTGATATCGTAAAGATTTCTAATGGCAAGGTAGTTCCTGGCGTTGAAGTACATGCTCATATTATAAATAATATTTTAACTGATGACTCTATTAAAAAAGACCTATTCACAAATTTTATTGAAAATATTTTGTTAATTATAGTGTTAATTTTGCTGGTACTAGTACCCGTTAAGTCAAAACCCAAATATAGTATTTTATTTTTTATTGGTTGCCTAATTACCATAAACTTAATTAGTGTAATTTTATTTCATCAAAATTTTTATATAGATTCTTTGTACAGTAGTATTTCTGGAATTTTAGTATTTACAGTGTCGCTTTACTTCAGGTATTTAGATGAAAATTCTATTGCTTTAGAAAATGAAAAAAAACAATTAGTGCTTAAAAAAGAAAGAGAAATTGCAGGAGAAGTTCAGAAAAAATTATTTCCAGTCAATAAAGAAATTGAAAAATATGTATTTGCCAAAAATACACCTGCTAAAGATGTTTCTGGTGATTATTATGATTATTACAAAGTAAATGATAATGAGTTTTTTTTTACTCTTGCTGATGTATCAGGTAAAGGCATTAAAGCAGGTATTTTAATGGCAAATGCAGCTTCTGTTTTTAGATCTCTTGCAAAAATGAACTCCTCATTATCTAAGACTGCAATGTATATAAACAATCAAGTAAAAGATGCGTCTTATCAATCAATGTTCATTACTGCTGTTATCGGCAAAATTAACATTGAAAAAAAAGAAATGGAATATGTAAATCTTGGTCATGAGCCTATGATGGTTTTAGACCAATCTTTTAATTTTAAGTATCTTGATGCAACTTTACCTCCACTTGGCATGATGATTGTTAAAAATGAAGCTCACTTTAAAACAACTACCATTGATATAGCAGATAAAACTATATTAATTTATACCGATGGTCTTACTGAAGGTTATGTTAATAATAAAGAGGAACTTACTGTTAATGGTTTTGAAAATGAAATTAAAAAAATAAATTCAACAGATCCTAAAGAAATAATTGAACATGTGTCTGATATATTAACAAAAGACCTAAATGAATTAAGAGATGATATAACTTGTCTTGGAATTCATTTACCGAATTAAAATTTTTAATGACAAATTTTTTATTCATAAATATTATTTTTTCTTCTCTAAATATATTTATTATTATTTATGCTTATTCATTAAATTTTTTTCCAAAAAAATGGAGAAAGAAAGTCAATCAAGACACATTTGTTGGACTTACTTTAATTTTTTCTACAATGTTAACTGGTTTTTTGTGGGTTTTTTATTTTTATCTAAAAATATTTTAGTAATTTTGTCTCCACGAACTTCTATAAGAAGTGACATCGCCTATTGCTGCATTTATAGATACCAAATCTTTTTTAGATTTGGAAAGAGATTGACCAGCAATATTTGCAAATAATTTTCCAGCAAAAGTTACAATTCTTGAAAGAACACCTTGACCAACGTATTTGCAATTTTCTGAACTCTGAGCTCCAGTGTTTGCCCCAAGTCCACCATCCTTTCTAGATTTAGCAGATTTATTAGTTCCACATTCAGCATGAACAGCACATATAAAAGCATCCCCTAAACTACATTTATTAACTGATGATGATGGTTTGTAAATTGGAAAATATACTAGCCCAGCTGAAACAGTAGGCTCAGCGGTAACTTTTTTTGAACTATCTAATGTAATATACCATCCTCTATCTCCAGCCTGGGGACACGATGCTCCAGTTGTATCTGTTGTAGTGTTTTTACAATCTGATAAATCATCTGCCTGTGAGGGTGTTTTAATCTCTTTGTATAATGGGTAATCAGGATCTGTTATTCCAAGCAATAAGTTTGATATAGAATTTGAGGATGCTGCAATTCTTTCGTAATCTCCTGTTCCTGAATATAGCCATAGAGCATTTGTGGTTTGACCAATAGTTGCATCCATTGAGTGATACATATACCTACCATTTGATTTTGTCGAGCCAGAGGTAAACAAAGTAGTATTGTCGTATAAAGAAATTGCATTACCATCACCATCATCACTCATATTGGTTAAATTAAATTTTGTAATTTTTCCTTCAAAATCACTTGTGTAAACCATTGCCCCTCTAAAATTTATTCCCCTTGCGGTATCAGGTGTGATAACTACTGGTGATCCTGGTACAGAATTTACTATATCGCTTGAAGCCATATCCTCTATATCAATCACTTTATGGATTTTTCCTGGATAAGCTCTGTCTTCAAGGTTTATTAAAAATAAAGCGCTACCAACTCCCTCATATTGCGTTCCATATCCACCACCCATAGCAGCAACATAAATGTCATCTTCCGTATTCGCATCTCCAGCTCCATTATTAGGCAATCTAAATATTCTAGGCGCTGACCACGTCTGACCAAGTTTACTGTATTCATATTCTGGTTGGGTAAGTACACCTGTTGTAGCTGATCCTGATCTTATAGTTAACCCAAGATTGGTGCTTGCTTTACTAGCATCCCCTGGGTCTGCACCATAATAAGTTATATCTTTAGCAAAAGTTAAAACAGTATCTCCACTAGAATCTTTAGTTACTGTAAAACTTGGATAATTAACGCCATCTATTGTTATTTTCAAATCAGCTTTTGATACACCTCTTACAGGAAAGGTCCAAACTCTAGACTTAAAACACTGATTATTGCCCGTGTCATCACACGTCATAGTACCAGTCGACATTTCTGCGTTATCAGTGACTTGAACTGATTCTACAAATGAGCTTAATGAGTACGATGTAGCTATATAATCATAACTACTAAGTGCTCCCAAGTGATTCATAACATGAACAGTATGTAGAACTATATCGTTTAATACTGAAAATAAATGTAATGGTTTATTTGGGTCAGTAATATCTAATACAGAAAAACCTGCACCACCACGTCCATAGGGAACAAACATTATAGTGTGCCAAGCTTTAGCATTACCCAATGGACTCTGAAAATACATATCATGTACAACAGGCGATCCATCTACACCAAAAATTGCATTAGAACCACCAGCACCACCTCTATTTAAATTAGCATTAACCATTAAAGGCATTGATGAAGCAATGAAAGGAGGTGCAAATGCCCATTTTTCAACACCATCTGCAGCTTTGAATGCATGCAGCAATCCATCATTAGCACCAACATAAATTACTTCTTCTCTAGTTGATTTAGAAGCGGCCCAAGCATCATATCCTTTAATTGATCGCCAGTACGATTCTTGATTTTCACCTACAAATGCTGTTTCAGCATTTGGAGGACCCACAGTAATTAGTTCAGAGTGGTAAATATCCCCAAGTACATGTGGGCGTGTTTCAGTTAAATTACAATCTGCATCATAATCAAAATAATCTTCTCCTCTTATAAAATTAATTAAACCTTTAACATCATCATCTGTACCATTTGCTACACCAGACGTGCTAGCACACCTTCTTGTACTAACAGGATTATCAGAAACACTATGATAGCCAGAAACTGTATTGTTAGTTAGTTGAAATAAAGTATTAATTTCACTCCAGTTTCCGTCAGTAAAATTATTATAATCAGTAGTGTAATCAGTCCCTGGTATAACACTCCATATTTTTCTTTGATTTGGTGTCGGCAACCTTTGTGCGGCACTCCAATTACCACTATCTGTTGTATCTACAACTCCACTAGAATTAATTGCAGTCCTAGTTAAGGTTCCTTTCCATTCTTTATTTTGCACATAATCAAATTGTGCTTGGTATAATGAACCACCTTTTTCAATCGTTGCAGTAATTGCGGGAGCAGTAAATGATAATTTAGATGCAATAACTTGTGAGATTGCAGCTTTCAATTGTGCTTTTAAAGATGCGGTTGTATTTGCAATGATTACATCATTAGTTCCACCGGCTTGTGCCATTTCTCTAAAATTTCTTATACCGCTTGTACCAATCCCTCCTCCATAAGCTACTGTAAATGTTTTAATGCCTTTTTGATTTTTTAAATTTGTAACAGCAGTTTTTGCACTTGAATGGTTATACCAAGAACCATCTCCAATAACTAATACATAACTATTTTGACAGGTAAGATTTGAATCAATAGGAGAGAGAGAACTATGTCCATAATACTCTTTAGCCATCCTTGCCCAAGCCATAGCATCTGTTCCACCACCAGGATTAACTGATGATATAATCGTATTTATTCTTGAAGCTCCACCTGTATGAACTCTAACCTTTAAACAATTTTGACTGGTACAAGGATTTGCTCTCCCTGTTGTTATATTTCCTGACCAAGATCGAAACCCAGAACTTCCTGATGCCCAGTAGCCAAAACCAAAATCAACCCCTGAGGTTAAAGACGCATCAGTTACAATAGACTTAATTGCATCGTGTGCTCCACTCATTCTTGTTGAAGATGAACCACCAATTTCTTTAATAAAACCAAGGTTTAAATCAAAGAATTGAATTGCATTTTTGTAATATTCCGCAACAGCAATTCTGTTATTGGTAGCATCGATATCAATATTTCTTGGGTAATACATTTTAACATTTGAGTTAGTAGACGAGCCCCTACAGCAACTTCCTTTGTAGGTACTACTTTGAATGCCTGTTTTTCCACTATTAAGAACAATTTTATAAATTCTGTGACTATAATAACTTGTTGCATAAAGAATTTTGTCATCAGTTGGATGCATTTTCATTCCAAATGAATAATAACCCATAGGACTTGATACTGAAAATGATTTAGCTGTGCTTGGGCATTTATTAGAGCCAATTACAAATCTATATAGATTACGATAATATTGTAAGTACATATTGGCACCATTATGATCTACTGCCATACCGTATGCATACCTTCCCTGACTTCGTAAATCACCAGAATAAGAACAGTTAATATTAGTATTAGTAGTTAAGTTTCTAACCAAAATATTATTTCTATTAAGAGAGTATAAAGTATTGTTTTGTATATCTAGTGTTTGTGGGTAAGTGCTAGACTGATTCCAGTCACAAACTCCAGTTGATAAATTAAATCTAAAAACTCTACTTTGATAATAAGCTGCAACATACAAATACCCATTGTGAACTTTCATAGCTCGAGGGTAGTAAGATCTGCAATTACTAGAGCCTCTATAGACTCCTGAAGATGCAAAAGACGAGTCCACAGCATTGGTGGCGTAAGTAAATTTTTTTATTCCATATGTAGCGTATTGACCTGCGTATACATCGCCATTACTATCAAAGGCAACTGACTCTGGATAATAAACTCCAACACCACTTGTCATTCTAGCTCCCATACTTCCGGATTTATCCAATAGAATTAATACGTTTGCAGGAACATCGCCAATACCCGACCCTGGAGGTAAGGCTTTTGCAAAAACATTACTTGATAGTGAAAAAAGTAATACTAAAACATGAATAATTAAAAATTTTGATTTCATTTATTATTTTAAATCCTCTGCAAGCTCACCCATTTCAATCTTATTATAAAACTCACCTAGTTTTTGATCATATTCTTTATTTGAAATATAAATCTCTTCATCGATTAAACTTTCTTCATTAAATATTCTTTTATAAATAACCATGTTTTGATTTTTTTCCCATATTTCAAAATTATTATAAATTTTAGGGTTTTCTCCTGTATCGAAATCTCCATAAACTTTTTTAGCGTAGTTCATTAAAGTTAGTTTGTCGCTTTCAGTATTTTGACCATCATTTAAAACAACCATTCTAATTGCCGCTAATCTTGAATTTTCTGGATCTCCTAAAAATATATATTCAATCGCAATATCTATAGATAAATTGTCATTTGGACATACTTCTTCGGATTGCACAGGTAACATGAATTGACCAGCATACATTGGCATTGGTTCTGCAAATTTTTTAACGATTTTTGTCTTTTTATCTCCAATTTTAATTATAAAGTTACAAGCAGCCTGAGCTGTAGGTATACATAAAGAGAGAGCTATAAAAGTTAGAAGAAATAAAGAAATATGCTTTTTCACGATAATTATTTATACAATAAAGACCTCTAAAGACACAATATAAATAATACTATTTAGGTAGCACAACTATGCTTTCTAAAGGCACAACAACTCTTTTTTTGGAATTATTACTATTAGTCACATTATCTGCATTAAAAATACCACATGCAAAAATTCTATATGCCATTCCATCAGCAGAATTGTTAGTCGCACCTTTTTTAACACTAGTCCCAAACCCTCTAAAAGGAGCTGAGCCAATTCGTATGACAAAGAACTCATAAAAATACCTTTGTAGATATTCGGCCTCTTTTTTTTCATCATTTGACGTTGAACCAAATGATTTTAATAATAGTTCGCCATAATTATTACTTTCTGCATGAGCAATTTTGATTGGCTTAGGTAAATCAGTAAAAGAATTATAGCAAATATCATTAGTATTATAAAAAAAGCTACTATTTGTATTATAATTGTTTCTTACTAATGCTTTACCCATATCACCATCCCAGTTGGTGGCTTGGTTGGCTGGTAAACCTCTATTAGAGGCATCTCTTTTATTAGTGCTAGCACTCCATGGTCCTAAATATTGGTCAAGTAGCCATTGCTCACCTTCTCTTAAAGCAGTTTCTGCAACATAAAAAGTTTGTTGGTACTCATCATTTGTATTATTATTTTCATGATCACCAGATGAAATAACAATTAACGCACCACCCATTAAAGACATCACAAGTAGTAAGACTAGTGCTAATATTAGGACAAAACCTTTTTCGTTTTTTCTCATTATTCTATTCCTAAGTTTCTAGTGTGAGCACTTACAACGACTGAGTCTCTTAAATATTTATCTGCTTTAGAAATGTTACGACTGCTATCTGCTAATGAATAGATAGTTTGAGTAATATTAGTTCTAAAATAAGGTTTAGAAGAACGAGTAGTTAAGATTATATCTACAATCTTTATTTTATAAATTTTATCTTTATTTGCATTGGTCGCTGTAGGAGGGGGTGTAATTTTTAATCCTTTTTCATCAATTGGTACAAACTCTAAATCCAAAACATAATCAACCACCTTAATATCATTATAAAATCTCTCATTACCACTTGGCACTTCCCAGGAAGAGCTAGAAGAGTTCCAAAGTTTTTTAGATTTGTAAACAGCATAAGCATCAATTGGTTTTCCTGTTGATTTATTAAGAAGAGTAGATGCTTTACCTGAGTAAGTTATTTTATATCTTAAATAATTATAAGTTATTGGATTAGTAGAAGAGTTTATTGAAACATCTCCATAAACAATATCCATTTGATCACAACATTTACCCGAAGATCCACTTTTAGTTATAAGAATTGGAATATGCTCGTTAGTTGTTCTAACATTGTCATTAAAATATTTAAATCCTGCCATACGGACATCTCTTACTAGCATTCCCAAAACATCTCTGCCACTTTGACTTATTTTTGCGCGACCAGTCACTTGGCTATAAGTACTATTTACGGCACTATAAGTTGCATACATTGCACCCATCATAATAGATGAAACCACAATCCCAATTAAAATTTCAATTAAAGTAATACCTTTAATATTTTTAGAATTTTTATTTCTCATTAATTAATTTGAAAATAAATATATTTTCTTTTTTTTCCGTTATTTAAATTAACTTCCATTCTACCAAAGTGTCTTTTGTTATAATAAAGTTGTCTCTCATATCCTGAGTTATTAGGTCCAACATAATTACAATTAGGAGACACGGTTGAATGACAAATATCAAAAATTTTAAGTATCTTCTTGTCTTCAGCACCCTTACATTTAATTCTTTTTTTTGAAAAGCGGTTGTCCCATTTTTGCATTTTATTTTGTGGGGCATTAGTATAATTTGAATTTGAGCTTGCTCCACTCGAACAAGACCCCATTACCCAACCTTTACTAGATGTGCTTAAAAGATGTTCATAAAATTTCTTACCATCACTATGCTCTTGATCTTTATCTGCCATTAAATCTTCAGCAACCATTGAGACTAAGAAATTTGACTTAGTCCTTTCACCTGAGACATCTATGGAACGAATAGAATAGTTAACCATCTGAAATATAGAAATAAAGCCAATACCCACAATAACTACTGAAACCAGGGCTTCAATTAGTGTTAAGCCTAATACGCTCTTTAATTTATTGTATGTTCCAACCATTAACACTCCATCGCTTTTTTACAATATTAGAAAACCTATTCCATTCAATTAAATATGCTTGCTGAGCAACACCACCAACTGTTAATCCTGCAGAGGCTGTTGTAGGACATGACCCAGATAGAGCCGCTAGAGATTTTGGACATATAATCATTGTAGTTTCCCCAGATAAATCACCCATTGTTTTATAATAAGAACCATCTTGAGAAAAGCAAACTGCAGCATTAGAATCGATACTAAGAGCCACTTGATCACTTTCAATAATTTTTATTTCATGATTTGTCCAGTAGCCAGCATTTACCATTGAACAATTTAAGGCTGTACCTGCATTTAATAGTTTGGTCATACTGTCTTGCACCATACCTTTACCGTAAACTTTAAATGTTCCTTGATCAAATTTAAAATAAATTTGGACATAAGGGTAGGAACCTCTTTGAGAAGAAGTGCTCATAGAAGAGAATAAATTTGTAACTTTTTCAGTAAATGCTCTTGCCTCTCTATCTTTTTTCCAACTTGAAAAATTAGGGTAGGCAACTCCAGAAATAATACCAATTATAGCAACAACGACTAATAATTCTAAGAGTGAAAAACCTTTAGTGTTCTTTACCAGCATTTGCATCTATTTTTCCTGATGCAACCAACTCTTCTAGGGACTTAGTCATAGTAACCATTCCATCACGAACAGAGGTTTGCATAATACTTGGAATTTGATGAATTTTTGCTTCTCTAATTAAATTTTGTATTGGAGGTGTACATTTCATAACCTCAAATGCAGCAACACGGCCTTGACCATCTTTTGTCTTTAATAGTCTTTGTGTGACAACCATTTTTAATGAAGTTGAAATTTGAGCTCTAATTTGTGATTGTTGCTCAGGTGGAAAAACATCAATAATTCTATTAATAGTTTCTGGTGCTCCACTTGTATGCAATGTTCCAAAAACAAGGTGACCAGTTTCAGCTGCTGTAAGTGCTAAACCTACAGTTTCAAGATCTCTTAATTCTCCAACTAAAATTACATCAGGGTCTTCTCTTAAAGCAGCTTTTAAGGCTGAAGCAAAACTTTCAGTTTGTTTTCCAATTTCACGATGAGAAATAATACTTTGTTGATCTTTATGAATGAACTCTACAGGATCCTCTACTGTAATAATGTTATGAGTTTTTGTTTTGTTAATTTCATTTACTATGGCAGCTAAGGTTGTTGATTTTCCAGATCCAGTTGGACCTGTTACTAACACCAAACCTTTGTGCATATCTATAATATCATAAAGCACTTCTGGTAAAACAAAATCTGACATTTCTGGAATTTTACTTTCTACTCTTCTTAAAACAGCAGCAGGGCCTTTAATAGTTTTGTAAAAATTAGCTCTAAATCTTAAACCACTCAACATAACAGCACTATCTAGCTCGTGAGTCTTTTCAAATTTATTTAACTCCTCTTCATTACAATTCATGCTTAAAAGATCTTGAAGATCTTGAGCTGTAACCATTGCATCTGGAACTTTAATAATTTCGCCAGTTTGCCTATAGGCCATAGGCGAACCAGCTCTTAAATGAAAATCTGATATTTTTTTGTTATCTTTTGCTAATTCTTCTAATTTTTCAAACATGCCCTTTTGTATAGTAGATTTTTTCTAATATGTAATATTAATTTTTTAGTTATCAACGATGTAATAATAATCCCTACATTTAAATATAAAGAATAGTATTAAAATTGCATTTCTAGAGCAAAAAAGGTAAATAATTCAATAGTTAATTGTTTAAAATTATAAAATGTTTAAAAATTTGTTTAAAAAAAAAACTACCCAAGATACTTCTGTTGCTCCAGATCAAGCTATAAAAGAAAAAGAGAAAAAAACTCAAAGTTTTTTTGAAAAAATAAAATCTAAATTTGCTCCTGTATTAAAAAATAAATTAGGAAAAACAGCTATTCAAGGAGAAGAAATTCTTGGTGTAGAAATTACAAACAAAGAAATTAGGCTAGCTCAAGTTTCTTCAAATAATTCAAATCAATGGATATTAGATAAGTTTTATATACACCCAAC
>Ga0209482_1001131_pt1 | contig 19609 bp, 27 predicted proteins | sample CoawatmetaG10DNA_FD_187512 | JGI IMG/M metagenome (GOLD analysis project Ga0209482, IMG submission 187512) | Marine microbial communities from the West Antarctic Peninsula - Coastal water metaG104-DNA (SPAdes) (version 2) | ecosystem: Environmental > Aquatic > Marine > Coastal ...
TATACCTAATAAATCATTTAATGTAACGTTTCAAGCGATTGAAGGAGAAGGAAATAAATACTTTATAGATGGTGTTCAACAGGCGACACTCACACTTTACGAAGGTACGACGTATACCTTCAACAATGCAAGTCACGTAGATGGTCATCCGTTTAGGTTTTCTACAACGGCTTCACCCAGTTATTCCGATTATACAACGGGTGTTACGAATCCGGGTACAGCTACCGTTACTTTTACACCAACATATAGTTCAAGTACACCATCAACATTATACTATTACTGTTCTGAGCACTCCGGTATGGGTGGTCAAATAGACCTTAAAATAGTAAGTTATAGAGAATCTATAGGTGCTCAAATAATAGAATACGCCGATTTACGTATCGGTGGTCAGACTATACAGCGTTTGACTGGAGATTACATATACATGTATAACAATATACACAGTAACGAAGATGATATAAAACAAACCCTTTACTTCTTAGCCGGACATGGAAATTACATAAATGTATCGTACGACTGGGATTATAATATTTTATTACCCTTTTACTTTTTAAGGCACCCAAGTTTAGCAATACCTGTATGCGCACTAAGTAAACAACAAGTTCAAGTCGAAATAAAATTTAAAAAATTGGACGACGTTGTTATAACCTATACAAGGTCTAACAATGCGATATCAGATCCACCCCCAAATGTTTCATCGTTGATCAAAAAAGTATCACTGGTTTCCGATTTCTTTTTCATAACCGAGAATGAAAAAAGTTTCTTAAAAACTCGACCAATCGAATACGTTATATCACAAGTTCAAATGTCACAGTTTAAGTTTAACCCAGGTGTATCTAAAAAATCAGGTATGTTAAATTTTAAACACCCGGTAAAGGAAATGTTTTTTGTAGCGATAAGTGATGATGTACATAAATACGAAACAATAAAACACGTTACCATGAAATTTAACAATAATAAAATCATCGATGCAGATACTTTAATGTTGTGTTACGAACAACCATTGAAATATTACACGGGAATAACAAACGGTAATTTCGGTGTGTATAGTTTTTCAATGAAACCCGAAACATATTACCCGACCGGTCAAGTTAATATGAGTAGAATAGCACACAATTTAATAGAAATAGAACTCGATACACCAGACGCGAGTTTTGGTCACAAGGTGTATGTATATGGAGTAAACTATAACGTGTTAAGAATAGAAAGCGGACTTGGTGGTTTAAAATTTTAGTGAGTTATACTAGTAATGGCTGGTCGTGTTCAATTAGAAATATCTGGTCCACAGGACGCCTTTTTTACAGATGATCCAGAATACACATACTTCGTAAAAAAATTTCAAAAACATACTAATTTTGCACCTTTTTTTACAGATTTAGACGTGGAAGGTGAAGTGGAATTTGGTAACACTATAAGGTGTACAATACCACAAGATCAAGGTGATCTTCTCAAAACCGTGAGTTTGAAATTTGAGTTATCTAGCATACAACAAAATTTGGTAAACAATATAGAAGGTATAGGATACGTCGAATCTATAGGACACGCTATTATTGAGTATGCCGAAATACTAATCGGTGGTAAAACAATTCAAAGAATACCGAGCGATTTTTTAGCGATTTATTTCGATAATTACGTATCGCATACAAAACAAGAAAACCTTGCTAAACTTATTGGAAAGCCCCCGGGAGAACTGTCAGGTACACCCGTTTCTCATAAAAGTATAGCAGGGTATTTAGGACTCGCTACATCTAACCAGAAATTTTTCGTCGATATTCCTTTTTACTTTTACAATAATCCCGAACTTGCCATTCCTGTATTTGCGATAGATAAACAGGAAATTGAAATTGTTATTAAACTTAGAGAGCGTAGTGATTGTGTATGGGGATACGATACAGATCTTGCTGCAAATCGTAATAAAATTAAATATTTAGGTGATTTTGTAAAAACAAAAGGTCTCATAAAAGATATGAAAATAACGACCGAAATGGTATCGTTAGTACAAGATGAAAAGGATAAGATAAAATCTAAAAAAATAAATTATGCAATCACACAAATTCAAGAAGTTAAGGATATAATACCCCAAGATGCAAATCTAAACAGTCTAGTAAATACAACACACAGACTTAATTTTAAACACCCCGTAAAGGAACTTTTTTTTATAATTCAAAGACTTAGAAAGGTTTTAGGAGGTCATTTTGTTACTAATTTTGATTATGATTCCTTTTTACAAGTATTTGCTGCCACTAACGAATATACGAACTATGAAAATTTACAAAAACTTTCTTTAACTTTAGACGATACCGATGTTATTAGTGGAGCGGCTGGTGGGGTTATTAATTTACGCGCGGTTCAAAGCGGTGTACACCATACAAGAACACAACTATGTAGAAGGTACTATTCATATAGTTTCGCTTTAGAACCCGAACGATGGTACCCAACAGGTCAGGTCAATTTCAGTTTAATTAAAGACCAAATACTCAAACTTACAACAACACCGGATAATGAGGCTGCAAGAGAACTTAGAGTTTTGGCACAAAGTTATAATATACTCCAAGTGGATAACGGTATTGCAAAATTACTCTATTAAAATGACACTTCAACAAGAAAATGATGCAAGTCTACTTATACAGGAACAAATACAGGATTCAGCATTAAATATTATACAACCAGTTTTAGAACAGGCGATGGTACTTGCAGCAGGGTACGCAAAGGCGTGTGGTAGAGATACACTTCTTGGCGAAGACATGGAATACGCTATGAAGTACTGTGCTATGAACCAAGTAGGTAAAAATACAGGGTCTCTTTTTCCAGAAATATACGACGAAGATACGGATAGTGAAGATGAACTCGAAATTATAGATGAAGAAGAAGAAGATATTGAATTTACAAGGTATTCAGGTAGAGAATACAAGTTTGTTAAAATGAACATGGCGTATGATAATTGGAAAGAATGGTTGCCGAAAAACCCGACAGAACACATGTTAAAAAATGCTATAGATAGTAATGAACACCTCTAATCCAGAGGGATCTAACATCGAATCGTCATTTTTTAAAATAACTTGTGGTAGCTCAAGTGAAAGTGAAAGTGAATCCGATACTGAAACTGAAACTGAATCAGAAAGCGAATCTTGTTCTTCAGGGGACAATGAACCTAAAATGCTTAAGGGGTATTTAAAAAACACTAAAAAGTATAAAAAAATTTTATTCGAAGATACTTTGTTCCCAGAATAAAATCTACATTTATAGTATAAAAAATGTCTGCTCAAGAAACTGCTATGCTCGTCGCCCGTGAACTCGAAGGTCAATCCCTCAACGCTATCGTTGCCGGCTTCTCATTTGCCGCCGCCCTTTCGTGGGTCGATTTGGTGAGATGGATCGTCAACCAAGTTGTCAAAGTTAACAAGAACGGAGGCATGAACTACACGCTCACTGCCGTATTCACCACTCTCTTGTCCATCTTCGTCTACTTGGCGGTGTCCAGAGTGTCTTCCAAGGTACAAAGACCACAACAACCAGTCTTCGCTATTACGAAGTAACTTTTTGGGGTTTTTTAATAATAAGTAATAAAAATATTGCCATAGAAACTAATAAAAATATAGATATAAATGCATCCCATTTATGACTATCCTCTTCTTCTTTTTCGAGGATATTCATAGGTGTTTTCAAAGTCTCGGATATAATTTCTTCATCGGTTTCTTCATTAGATAATCTAGGTATATTAACAAATTTATCAGTCGAACACGTAACAGCAAGTTTTAATATATGATTTGCATTTCTAAAATTATAAGGTATTAAACGATTATTACTACTATAATAAAATTGAACACGTAACTTCGATATCGTTTTGTGTTTACCCGAATCAAAATTGTGTTCTACAGCATCGTCCACACCCGAATAATTTATAACATCACCACACAAAAGTATTCGACCAGTGTAAAAAGGTAAATCTGAAAATATAGATTTATTAAAATCGTCAGAACCACTGCTCAATTTTACTATAATAGCATCTGCACCTTGCAAATTAACGCTACCCGTTTCCATTTTAAAAGGAGAAGTGGATGTAGAAAATACGTTACTCGAAGTTAGACCTAATACATCGTGTGGTGTTGTTTTACCACTCACAGTCGATTTATACCCATTTTTACCGTTATAGAAATCAAAACTAAACTGATTTGGACCTTCAAACGTCATGGCATTAGTATCTTTATCGAACGTAGATCCAGATAACATGCTATTTGAATTTACAACAACATTTGAAGCTAAATCTTTACCGGCATAGTTTCCATTTGGTATTGTTATATCATAATTAGTAGACGAACTATTAATAGTGAATGTATTGTTTCTATCGTTTATGAGATACTGACTATTATGAATACGTGCTGATATTAATGATATTTTACTGACATTGTAAATAGGTGTTTTTAAATTAACGATATAATCACTTGGATTAGGATAAGATACAGCGTCGCGTTCTCCACTATCTATATCTAAGGTATGTACCTTCATTAAAATAACGGAGTATTATTTTAATGAGTGTTTAACTTAATGTTTTCATTTTTATTTAACAGAGGCTATGCGAAAGGGGGTTATTTTGGAGTTGCCTTTTAGCAACCCCCAAACCATCCTGGGTACTATTAGGGTTAGGATTACCTTTATAAGCATTGAATTGGTGATAATCATTGTTTTTGTAATGTTGTGTCCACCCACCGTCTGCCGAGTTTACACGACCATCTATACGTGTTGTATCAGAACGAACACTCGTAACCATACCACCTTGGTTAAGTGGATCGGCACGAACATTCATACGACCTGGACCAGGTGCGCGACCCGCTTTACCTCTTCTATCATCTGGTCTAAATCCGTATTTACCAAGTTCACTCGATGTGTATGCATCCCCATATACACGCTTTTCACCGATTTTAGAACCTGGAGAATTCAAATAACCATGGGTAAATTTATGAATACCTGGTTCTGGATTATTTTGGTATTGGTAAGCTTCCATGTTACCATCCTTTTTGTTTCTAGTTGGTTCAGCAGCTCTCGTGAGTGCCGAAACTGTTCTTTTTGCCGATGCTGTAGAAAGTGTATCTGTTCTAGAACCAGTTTCTGATCTGTTTGTTGTTCTTTTTGTTCTTTCGTGTTCAGTTCGCGCTGTTCTACCTGAAAATCCCTGTGCTCGACCACCCGTATTTGGAAGACGGTCTGGGAGATAGGCAGTTTTCTCTGGTCTATTATGAGCTAATTCTCCAGCAACACCTCTTCGACCACCTTTACCGTCAAAGGCGGGACCACTTCTCCCTGGTAAAGTTGTTAATCTATACGCACCAACATTTTCTGGGTTAATACGTAAAAGTTGGTGATGTCCACCTATAGCGGGTACATCTGGACCAACACCAAGGGCTGGACCTACATTTGTTCTTTGAATTGGTGAAAGGTTATTCATAATTCCTCCATCGTACATTCTATTTCTCATTTCTAAGACTTCACCACCCGATGATCTACCTTGTTGAGATATATCACCAAACGACGAAACTTCAGTTTTAGACATATATTCTGATTCTACAAGGGGTGAAGTTTGTCCCAAAAAATCATCGTCTATAGTTACATTTCTATTAGATTCTGGTCTAACGTCGACTTGATCTGCTATTTGAGCAGCTTGAAGAGTATATTGTTCTTCTGAATTTTTACTGAGTTTACGACCTGCATAAACTAATCCTGCAATCGCAAAAATCGATAATGGGTCAGCCATTCTTATTTCTTATTAACATTTTTATTCATGTACCTTTTACCGAACATACCATTTTGTACATCGGCACGTGTACTCGCGGGTTCGTAACTTTGAGTTCGGAGTGGAACTTTACACTCGATATGTTGAAGTGGGTGTAAATTTTGTTCATAAGTCTTTGCCAAAACCTTATTGAATCTTGTCGTTGATTGTGGACGAAGCATGTCACTTGTCTCTATATACTGGGCTGGGGATCCCTTACCTGCCATGTATGGGGCAGTTCCGTATAACATGGTATTTGGTCTCGATGAACCATAGTTTAGTGTACTGGGCTGGGGGTATAAAAAAACCTCTTCAGTCGCACATGTATTTGGAATAGCTTTGTCTTCGACTATTTTCAATCCTGGCTGGAGTTGGTACGCCATTTACTATTACAAAAGATTTTGTTTAAGCAAATCGAGTATCTACTAATAAGTAAAAAAAACATTTTTTTAAGGGGAAAAGCTAGCTGGTGCTCTACTTCCATGGACACGAGAATCTCCATCTGGATCTAAACCTCTGAATGCTTCGAGTTGTGCACCTCTCGCATTTGGATTACACATACCTGGATTTTGTCTACACGTTTGTTCTCTCTTACCATGTATGAACTCGTAGTGAGAATCAGCTGTTAGCGCAACGTCTGGAACAGATACAAATTGTCTAGACATGGCATTTCTGTGATGTTCTGGTGCTGAAGATCTCGATCGAGCTGGACCATATTTAACACCGTCAGTTACTAAATTATTAACGCTTGTTTGTACTGTTGGATAATAACAAGATGATGGTCTATCTGGTCTGTCCCCAAAATCCGACATGAGAACATTTCCCATGGGATTATCTTTTGTTGGTATTTGACACTGCCCGTATTTGTATTCTGGTTGGTTTATTCTGGCAAGGGATTCCTTAACCATATTAGATTTTTCCATTATGTAAAGTACACCTAGTGCAGTGGCGCCTATAACAAATATACGCACGTCTCTTTTTATTAAATATATTATACAGGTCGCATAAATTATAAAACGTGCTGCCGAATTTACACGTTCTTCTGATGATTGTGTACTGGATGGCCAAAAATTTAAAACTTTATCTGAACGAATGAGTTGTTTAGGATCGTCGAACCACGATGTCATTTATATAATAGGAGTTTATTTTTTACCGTTGCCTAACATTCCACCGAGCATGCCTTGCATTGTTTTCATAAGTTGGGCTTCGTCCATACTATTGGCATCATCACCCATATTATCAGCACATTGCTTAGCAACTTTTTCAATCATGTTAAGTGTCTCGGCTGGTATAGTTTTAATAGTTGTACCGAGCATATAGAGGGTTTGTACATACTGCCAGATAGCGTCTTTTGTGTTTTCGGAACACCCTCCCCAATGTTCTTTCAAATTAACACCTTTCATAAAATCGAGATTTTTAGATTCATTAATAAAAAATGTTTCATCTTTTGAAGAAATTTTATCCGCATACGGCATTACATTAGACATGAAACCATCGACGACTAATCTTGGATTGGTATCTTTCATAAGATCAAATGCAGATCTACATTTTTTTAATCCTTTCTCTTCTGGGAAAGTCTGTTGCAATTCATCAATGAATTGACCCATCATTTCAGTGAAAGCTGTTACTGAAGTCATTTTTGTAATAATTATACTAATACTATCTTTAAGTTATATTTAAAATGGTTCAGATGATATAGTCTCTTTCTTACCCAAACCGTTAGATACTATCAAAAAAACTAATATTGCAACAAGTGCAGCTGGTTTTGTGTACGCACTCATGGCGAGCTTACCTTCGTTATTTAATTTTGCTTTAAAATGTATATATCCTGCTGTGATAAAGCCAGAAATTATACCGGCCCATGCTGGGTCTCTTAAATAGTCTTCGAACTCCATTTAATATAATTGAGGTTTTTTTCTATGGGCATCGGGTGCATCTGGAAATAAAACACCTTCGTCTCGGTTTTGTACTTGTTGTCTTTCGTTAGTGTTTATAGTTTTGAATTCGTTATTGTAAAAAGAGGATGATGGTTGATTTACGTTTGTTTCCATATGTTCTTCACCGTCAGACATTTGCATGGGTTGTTCTTGTTGTTCTTGTTGTTCACCCATATTCATATCCGTTTCCATACCCATACCCATTTCTTCTGGTTGATTACTTTCCATAGGCATTTCGTTTTGAGTTTCACTTTCAAATGGTTCACTCGCAACTTCTTCTTGTTCACCTTCAAGAAGTTCTGGATCTTCGGAATCACATACTTCGGCATCCCCTAAATCCAAATCTTGTCCTTCTTGCGTTTGAGACATATAAGTCTGTAAAATTTGTTGAACAGGGATGAGTTCTTTTACAGCGTTTTCTACACATACAGAAAATCGTTCAAATAGTTTGTCATTTCTCGAATGTTCGTTTTGTTCTTCGTGGTATATATACGGATCATTATACAAAGATTCGGCGGCTTTGTTATGACACATCTGAATAAACACTTCATTTGTAGGAAGTTTAAGTGATATTTTTTTGTTATCTTTGCTTAATCGAACAGCTGATAATATTTTTACACAACTTACGAAAACTGCTGCGAGTAAATCATTAAACCACGCACATCTATTCGCTATGTTATCTGAGTGTTGTTTGGACATGGCATCACTCCAGTTGGGTACTTCCTTGAGAAGTTTTTGGTACATTACAAGAACCTTTCTCCCCTTAGATAATTTGTATGCTTCTTCATACATTTCTGCAAACGTCTCTATCATAACCGGGCACATGAGAATGCATAACTGTCCGAGATATTCTCTTTTAGCTTCTACGAGTATGTTAAGGTTATCCATTTATGATAAAGGGGAATTTTTTTATGAACCAATTATCGCGCTGTCCTGTATTTATTCGCAGCTTTTTTTAAGTTTACGAGTGTTGGGAAATCTTCGTACGATTCATCTTCTATATTATTTTCTTCTTTAGACTTATTCCTTTTTGTAGCTCGCCAAGATATACATATTTCAAATTCACCAACCATTTGCACCATGAACCCACCTATTTGAAACTGTCTAATTATATATTGTATGGCTTTTACTCTATCAAAATGTGGATACCCCATAACAAACGAAGGTATTTGTGCAAATAGATATTTATTACCCATATCAACAGATTGTCTTATTTTCTTAGTTATCTGTTCATATATTTTCGTATACGTTTCCTTTTTCAGTTTATTTCTTTTTTCAGCTATTTTTGATATATCATCTATACTGATCATTACAATAACAGTAATTTATTTTTTTTGATAGTATCCCTCAGTTTTTCGACCAAACCAGTTCCAACTCTTTTTTGTGGTATTACAGGGACTTCAACCTTTTTCGGGGCACCATACATTTCCTCAACACTCATCACTTGTTTTTGAATCAAATCTGTATTTTTAATATACTCTACCTCGTTACCCTTTACGCGTAAATAATCTTCAAATTCTTGTGGTTTTGTTGGGTTAATAAATGGTTTATCGTTATCTGGTAAAAGTACATCAATTGGTTGAGAACGTATAGATAATATGGCAACCTTTGGTTTATCTTCGATCTTGACTTTATTAGCAGATTTAAATTTCATTAAATTTTTCTGATCCTTCTTAAGCATAATCTCTTCCATTTCATTTAAATTTTCTAAACCCTTCTTAACTAATTTATCTCTAATGTTTTTTTCGGTTACTTCTATTATATCTTGTGTTTTTTGACCAACACCTTTAACTTCTAATCGGGGACCTTCGTTTATAACACGCACGTCAACGACTATAGAAAAACCAAAATCAAAACCCTTGTTACCGTGTTTTGCGACCATAAACATACATCTAAAAATTTTACCACCAGTAGTTTTGTGTTTATATAATTTCATGCTTGTTGTTTCGATAATATAAGTACATAAACCCGTTCTTTTAGAAATGGCTTTATTTGATTGTAAAACGATTTCGTTCATTAGATCATGTGTTATAACTATAGCATCCTCGGTCTCCTTGTATTCAGCCAATCGTGTTGGTTCGTCCGATTCGAACAAGTCATTTTTACCACCATATTTCTCCTCTCTCCTGGATACGTATAGTACTATCAGGAGAAAGACTACAACAACAATGATCTTATTCATTTAGTATTAATTGTTATTTTTATTTTTTAATTTACTGTGATTTTATTCACAATATTTTTTTACTACGTAATTTTAGAATGTCACTTTTGATATATAGCCCACATTGTAACCACAGTTTGGATATAATCGATTATATACAAAAAAATAACCAATTGAAAAACATTGTATCTTATCACAATATTAATGAACGTGGTATACCTCCTCAATATAGGAATAAAATAAGCAGGGTACCAACAATGTTAACTAAAAATGGAAAACTTTTAGTAGGTAATGAAATAAAAAACTGGTTAGATTCGTTATTACCAGTTAAGGAACTCGAAATGTGTGGATTCGGTGAGTGTAATATGACAACTTTAGAAGAGGGTGAAAGCACAAATGAAATGTTTGGTCTTGATAATTATGGTGTTTCTTTACAACCTGCAATGACAGCCGAACTCGAAGCTAAGATAAATAAGAGTGTTAATGAAGCATATACTTCACATACACAGGATACTAAAAATTAGTATAAAGAAATGATTACACTTTAAATCTAAATGAAGTTAGCAACTATACAAGCTTCTGCTTTTAAATCAACTTTCGAAGTGCTCAAAGATATACTTAACGATGTTAATATATATTTCAAACCAGATGGAGTGTATATAGTCACTCTAGATACCGCGAGAACATCTCTCGTAGATATGTTTTTATCAGCTGATAATTTTGAAGAATACGAATGTGAAAGTGAAATTATAGCCGGTATAAACGTATCAAATACATTTAAACTGCTTAAATCTATATCCAATACGGATGTTCTTGTATTATCAATAAATTGTCGGGAATATATGCACATAGAAATACATAGCGAAACTAAGAAAACGTGTACGAAATTCGATTTAAAGCTTCTCGATATAAATGAAAATCAAATTGAAGTACCCTCTATGAATATGACAACTATAACACCAATGCCATCTTCCGATTTTCAAAGAATATGTAGAGATATGTTCAATATAGGAAACGATATTGAAATAACAAGGGTCGGGAATATTATAAAATTGTATTGCAACGGCGACTTTGCAAATCAAGAAACTATAATCCAATGTATAGAAGAAAGTCCCGAAATATCAGGTATATATTCACTTCGATACATGAACATTTTTACAAAGGCAACCGGTATGTGTTCAACGGTTCAAATTATGCAAGAAGATCAAAATAGGTTTTTAATTTTAAAATATAATGTTGCAAATTTAGGAGACTTAAAATTTTATTTGGCAACTAAGGTATCCGAAAATCTGTAATATACGATGAAGATGTCTCTATATTTTTTACAAACCCAATAATATTTTTTAAACGTATCGTGGGATACTCTTCTTTTAAAGTTTCTTCGTCATAATATAACATATCTTTAGTCATGACTTTCTGATTATGAAAATCATTCCTTGGTCCAGCGTATCTTCTAATTTTATTTAATAGGTCTTTTACAGGTTTATCGTGCGAATCAAGTAGATGTACACTTGACATTGGCATGTTAAATGTAATACCAGGTTTTTTTATAGGTGGCCATTCGTGGTTCATATCATACGTTATGTATTTGTACACTTTATCCCTGTACCAATATTTTATCCGAATAATCGTTTTTTCTACATTTTCAGGTATAGATGTATTTTTATAATCTATTCCATTCAGAGATTTGTAATGTGACATCGAATAACCATCCCATTCGTTATACTCGTCATACCAGAAGTTGTCTAACGTATCTTCATCCGGTATGATTTCATTAGTGAAATATTCCATTGATGTATGTATAATTTTATAATCCGGTTTACTCACTATAAATTTAAAACTGTCGTATACCCAAATAATAACAGTAGTTAAAAGATTGAACATCCTTCTATATAGTTATTATATGGAGGGTAATTTTTTAAGTAGGTATAATAACAAAGTCCAAAATTGGAAAGAACTAATAGAAAAAGAACCTGCTAATAAAAATTTATATGAAAGTGAAATGTCACATTATATAATACAATGTATGCCATATATGAATCAATATACATTCGATTCAAAACAGGAAATTTCTACCGATAATATATTTAATTGTAAAGAAACCGTAGGTTTACAACGAAAAGATATATTCAATGATTATCTCATCGATGTTGAAAAAGTTAACGTCGATAGACCTATAGAAAAGAAACGTGAAGTGTGTCCCACGTGTCCAGATAGTAACGTGTTTCATTTTACAAATACAAGTGACCTCGTATGTGAATCGTGTGGTTTGATTCTAGCCTGTCTTATAAGTGAAGAGTTGACGTATAGAGAAGAACAGGAAACTTCCGAAAAAATCGTAAATTATTCATATAAAAGAGAAAATCATTTTAACGAATGGTTATCACAGTTTCAGGCACAAGAAACAACTAATATACCTATTGAAGTTATAGATGAATTGCGAAACGAATTGAAAAAAATAAAAATAAAAATGGTTGAAGAAATTACACACGCCCGAGTTCGAGGTCTCTTAAAAAAACTTAAACTTAATAAGTATTACGAACACGTACCTTACATAACAAATATTTTAAGTGGTTTATCACCACCGAAAATGCCACAGGAACTCGAGGAAAAATTACGAATCATGTTCAAGGATATACAAAAACCGTTTGATGATAATTGTCCGACGGAACGTAAAAATTTTTTAAGTTACTCCTACGTACTCTATAAATTCTGTGAACTTTTAAGCGAAGATAAATACTTGAAATATTTTCCACTCTTAAAATCAAAAGAGAAATTATATCAACAAGATGTTATTTGGAAGAAAATGTGCAAGACATTAAAATGGGAATATATACCGACCATATAAAAAATATCAGTATACGATAAATGAATACATTTAAAGTTCGTAATAACAGATCTAAAAAACTACAAAAGAATACCAACAACAAACACCCAAATAGCCCAGTCATAATGGGTAAAAAAGTGCGTACACCCACAACAAGTGTTCGTAAACCAGTTAATCGTAAAAATATCCGAATTGCTGGGTTAATGATGAAAAAATCGGAACTTCAGAGAGAAATGAATATAATTAACGGTGCTATAAAAAAATTAAGGGCGTAAAATTAAAATATCATTTTATAACAAAATGCAAGCCGATAAAGAATTCAGAAAAGCTCTGTCAGCCATTCTTAATCAACTTCGAAAGGAAGGAAAAGCTCTCACACAAACCCAAAAAAACATGACAAACACGCTCAGGAAATCGACAAAAAATGTTAAAACTATGGTAACACCATTCAAAACTAAAAAAAAAGTATCACCAAAAAAGAAAACTTCCAAAAAATAAATAGATATGTATAATAAATGAGTGGTAAAACAATCCGTTCAAATAATAATATTTCAGTTGCAAAAGTTGCACAAGAATTTGTTAAGAGCCAACCAAACCGACCAAAACGAAAAAATACAGCACCAGTCTCTATTAAAAAACTCAAATCTCTCTTAGTACCTAATAAAAATATAACTAAGATTGATCCAGCCTTACGTAAACGTTCGATGACGAATATAAGGATAAACAATATGGTTAGTAGTTTTTTAAAGAACATGAAACCAAAAGCTAAAAAACAAAAGTCCAAAAAGTAAGTTAAATATTTAAAGAAACGCGTTTCATAATAAGTAATGAACGACCCATATTACAATTTCTGTTTAGAAGAAATCAGGTTCTACACAGAGAAGATAAACGAAATTATAAAAGAAGGACTTAAGGACCCCAAGGCATATTATGAGGAGTCAAAAAGTGAATGGAAAAAAATATACCAAATGATACCTATTATGTATCTGATAAATCAGGTAGAACAGGATACCAAAACCGAAAAATAATGTAACTTATATTAATGAGTACGAGTAATAGTCGATCAGTACCACATCACAATGATGAGTACTATGCAAGGTCTCCAAGAGTTAGATACAAAAACACGGTGGGGAGAAAGTCTCCACCAATAAAATATGGAAATTATGAAAAATACTACAACAACACAAACCCATCTAAAAACTCTAACCAGTATCAGGAAAGATTTAAAGTTTCACCACCGTCTAGTCCATTTGGGTATGGGTTTGGGTATGGTTCACCTTCACCAAGAAAATCACCTCGAATAAGTAAAAGGAAAAACGAAGAAACTGAAAAATTAGAAGCAGCGAGAAAAAGAAATGAAAATAGAAGACGAAAAGAAGCTGCTGTTAAGAAAGCGAAAGAGGAAGCTGTTAAGAAACCAAAATCATTAGAACAACAACTCAAAAATGCAAAAACACTTTCAAATTTGAAAAAGGTATACAGGAAAGGTGCGTTAATAAAACACCCAAATAAAGGTGGTACAAAAAGTAACTTCCAAAAATGGAAAAATCTATTCAATACACGTAAAAGTATTATTAATTTAAAGTAACATATCTAATTTCTAACTCAATGTTTGGTGTTGGTGGAAAATTTATAAGGTACGAATGTTTTAACCCCGTAAGTTTCAAGTAATTTTGTGCTTGAGTTACCATTACGTCGGTCATATTCTTCACGGCTTTGAGTTCGAGAACAATTTCACCGTCCAAAATCAAATCCGCACGTAAGTTACCTACATTGTGTCCCATAAAATCTATAGGAACTATTCTTTCCGTTTCGTATGGAATATCGTTTTTTCGGAGTAAGACTTCAAATGCCTTATGATATACAGACTCGCTATAGCCGGGACCCAAGTTTTTGTATACGAGTTCGGCATACTCTTTTATTATCATTTATAATGTAAACAATTTACTCTTTAAATTATAAATTTTAAACCAAAATGTCAGACTCGCTTATCGGTTTCGATGGATGTTTACTGTAGACGGTTTCGATCGATGCCATTTCGATATAAGGTGAGACCCAAAACGGTTGGTAACGTTTAGGATTGTTGCACCGAGCACACATGGGCACAATATAGTCTCTACCGTCGTTTTGACACGTGACATGAGCCGATACTTCGAAACCAGATTCACACTCGTAACGAGCGCACTTTAGCTTCTTCTTCATGATCCTTTTCAAATGCTTTTTTTTGTTCCCGTGGATGAATCGCTTGTGCGTTGTCTTACCAGTTCCTGGTGTGTTCTTGACCACGGTAAAACCCCGTTTTTCAGGCAAAAACACGCTACCTATCTTAGAGCAACGCTTAAGTTTTTTGTTTTTTACAATTTTTGTGTGTGATCTTGTTTTTACCATTATTCTTAATTTAATTTAATGATATGTTTCAATATATCTTAGGTTTAAAATGCGTTTCCATTATACCGTAATTTTTAAGAAATTTTAAGAATTTTTAAGAAATTTTAATTCATATATATATTTTAAATAAATGTTTAAAACATTTATTTATTTCATTTAGTAATAGTAGTTTAAATATTGTTTGAATAATATAAGTGTATATGTATATGTATATAAAAGTGGTTTGGGTTTGTGTACCACGGAATTTGGGTCGAAAAAAAAGTACGAAAAAAAAGAGCTTTTTGAAAAAAAGGCAAATGTTTTAAATGTTGAGAGTGTTGGGTAAAATCATTTTTTTCTCTATCAAAAAGACATGTAAAAGGTATAGTTTAGCCCGTCAAGGCGAAAATCCGTGAGACAGGTTTGAAAACCTTTGTAAAACCTTTAACATTTTTTTAAAGTATTTTTTTACTCTATCATAAAGATATTAAAAAGACATGGTTTGTCTCGTTAATTGACCACATTTATCTACAATTTTGAGAAATTTTAATTCATATATATATTTTAAATAAATGTTTAAAACATTTATTTATTTCATTTAGTAATAGTAGTTTAAATATTGTTTGAATAATATAAGTGTATATGTATATGTATATAAAATTGGTTTTCTTTTGTGTACCACGGAATTTAGACCTTAAAAAAAACACAAAAAAAAAGAGCTTTTTGAAAAAAAGGCAAATGTTTTAAATGTTGAGAGTGTTGGGTAAAATCATTTTTTTCTCTATCAAAAAGGCATGCAAAGTGTATCGTTTAGCCCGTCAGGGCTAAAATCCGTGAGACAGGTTTGAAAACCTTTGTGAGACCTTTAACATATTTTTCTAGCATTTTTACTCTATAAAAAAGGTTTGAAAAAGACTTAAGTTATACCGTCGTATTCAGAATAATAAAAAATTAAAATGAATACGACTAATTTTGTTTCAAACCTTGTGCGAACAACTATACCTAACACAAACAAGGATTGTCATATTTGTGTAATTGTCACGTATGAAGAATGTAACGGTGGTATACCTGGACCAACCGAACATATCGAGATTACAGCCACGCCAGTGATTTCGTATAATTATGTAGCTGTGTATGATAACAAAAATTCACGTAGTACGAACAGTGGTGGGTATATAGAACCTATATCTCTTTTTAACATGTTAAACAAGAATAACGTCATTCTCGGAGTTGATAAAAATTCAAAATATGTTGATGTAGATATGAGTTACGTTTCACAATTGGATGGTACATTTTGGAACCAACACGATCTTTTTAGAACGATCGAATATTTTCATGACGAAATCAGAGAAAAATATAGGTATTCGGGAAGAATTACTGGTACACCTTGGTTACGTTCTAATTCGTTAGATACTTCCGATGATGAAAGTGAATATGAAATCAATCCCGCCATGTTATTACCGACACAAAATATAATGGAAATCCTGGACAAAAATTCAAATATCATACCCGAAGGTGACTATTTGAAACTTTGTAATGAGCTAACTAAAATTAGAAGAATTTAATAAATATATTAAAAAAATAAACGTAATATACATTATATGAAATCACCCCTCAGATACCCCGGTGGTAAAACACGCGCATGTAAAATTTTGGATGATATCGTTACTGAGAAAAAGTTCGATACATCTCTCGTAATTTCACCTTTTTTCGGTGGTGGTTCATTTGAATTTTTCATGTCCACTAAGTATGGTTCAAAACTTATCGTAAACGATAAATTTAAACCACTCGTATCGTTTTGGAAATCTGTACAAATGTACAATAAAAAGCTTTGTTCTAAACTTACAGAAATTTTGGGTACCGTTTCAAAAGATATTTTTAGTACCATGCGAGATAACATAATGGACGAACCTGACACACTTTTACAAGGGTATAAATATTTTGTTATTAATAGATGTTCGTTTAGTGGTGCTACACTTTCCGGTGGGTTTTCGTTAGAATCTTCGAAAAAAAGGTTTACTGAAAGTTCAATACAGCGCATAAAAGATCTCAATTTAACCGATGTAGAATTTCATAATTTAGATTTTGAAACATTTTTAAAGGGTAAGAAAACTGGTCTTATATTTTTAGATCCACCGTATTATCTCAATGAAAATTCAAAATTGTATGGAAAAAATGGCGACATGCATGAAAATTTCGACCACGAAAAACTTTTTCGGGTTTTAAACAAAAGAAAAAACTGGATAATGACATATAATAATTGTGAGTACATCAAGGATTTGTATAAAAATTACGAAATTCGTGAAGTAAAATGGTCTTATGGAATGAACGCAAGTAAAGATTCATCTGAAATCGTCATCATAGGTTAGGTGGTAGACGTGTTCTATCATCGAGAGAGTACTCACTCGGTTTGAGTGTTCTAATATCTAAAGGTTGAAAGGCGGCTGTTACAGAAAATTGTGATTTAGTCTTGGAATGAATCTTCGCCCTTATGCGTATCTCTTGATCTATCTTAAACTCTGGAACCCCCAACTCGAGTGTATCTTCTCCTAAATGATACAACCCGAACCCTTTTATTTGTATATACGCACAACCCTTATTCCTATAGAAATTTTGAATTTCGTGATCATCTACACACAGATATACATCTTTATAGTCGTGTTTAATTTCCAACCATTCTGTGTGTGTCATATCCTTATTGGTTAAAAACGGCGGTGGTTTAAATATCACTTTATCCATATACTTTTGAAAAAGTTCATTCGTCGGTACCCATAACCCTTCTTCCCATTTAAGTGTAGATTGTCCCCAATCTGGAGAATTTCCCGGTTTACACTCAATATGTCCATTTTGCGTATATATATCTGGATTATGTGAAGATCCACCACCTTGTTTTACAATTTTAGAGCTATGTTTTATATTTTCATAACATAGATTCTCGTATTGTTGACCATTTACGGAACAGATGGATCCTTTACGTTCTTTCACCACTTCTTGACACATATAGTTTTCATTAAAGAGTTTATGTAATTTACCAATATCACATCTCACACGTTTCAATTCTTCTACTATACTATCCATAATTCTTTTATAATATTCGTTTCATATCTCTAAACTATTACACTTCTATGAATATACTCATCACTATCGGAAATAAATTGGTTTTCATGCTCACTCTCTATAGCTTTTACTAATTTTGAAATCCATTCCGTTTTATTTTTTGCGATCTGGCGGACCCATATATATTCTTGTGATATTCGAACAACGCGGTACCCGTTTTTATGCGCAAGTTCTTCCTTGTATATATCAGTTTTATACGTTTCTTCGTATGAACCCCAATTACTAACCTGTTTGAAATGTTGTGGACCATCGACTTCGACTATTACTTTCTTATCATCTATAATTATATCATATCTATACTTAGTTTTAAACATTTTGCGGTTCGATTTTTTACCAACATCGTATCCTTTATTTCTTAATGTTTCAAAAACGCGCGTTTCTGTTTTGTTAACACAAGACGAACACCATTGTCCACCAGTAACGTTATTAAGTTGTATATCAAAATCATGATCATTATCACACGTAAACCAGTATTTTTTACGTGGTGCTGATTTAAAAACGTCCCGTGGTTTTACATCACCGTTTTTTGTAGCGTGCCAACACGCCGCTCTTTCTTCATTTGAAGCAAAACTTCGGTCATATGAAGGTGTTTGATGACAAGACGAACACCATTTTCCACTAGTAACATCACTAAGTCGCATTTTAAAGTCGTGATTATTATCACACGTAAACCAGTATTTTTTACGTGCTGATTTAAAAACGTCCCGTGGTTTTACATCACCGTTTTTTGTAGTGTGCCAACACGCCGCTCTTTTTTCATTTGAAGCAAAACTTCGGTCATATGAAGGTGTTTGATGACAAGTCAAACACCATTTTCCACAAGTAACGCTATTAAGTGATATATCAAAGTCGTGATTATTATCACACGTAAACCAGTATTTTTTATGTGCTGATTTAAAAACGTCCCGTGGTTTTACATCACCGTTTTTTGTAGTGTGCCAACACGCTGCTCTTTCTTCATTTGAAGCAAAACTTCGGTCATATGAAGGTGGTTTTCGTACCATTGTTCTATAATTGATTTATTTTTCTAAACTATTAAAGAAAAGAAACATGACTTAGGTATATACTAATGACTACCTACGACCAAAAACCCTGTGAATTCAAATACAAAATCGACTCGTGTTCCAAAGTCGTTGACGGTGATACTGTCGACGTTCTTATTGATTTGGGGTTCGATGTACTCATTCGTCAACGCGTAAGATTGCTCGGTATCGATACCGAAGAATCACGAACGCGCGATTTGACTGAAAAGGTTTACGGGAAACATGCGAAGAAGAAGATCGTGAACTGGGTCACAAAAGCGGTCGAATCCGATAAGGACGATTGTGAAATTGAATTGCGGTGCCAAGAACGCGATTCTGTCGGTAAATACGGACGCGCACTCGGTGAATTGTGGGTATTTGAAGATGGTATTTGGACGAACGTGAATAAAT
>Ga0209482_1001133_pt1 | contig 19573 bp, 33 predicted proteins | sample CoawatmetaG10DNA_FD_187512 | JGI IMG/M metagenome (GOLD analysis project Ga0209482, IMG submission 187512) | Marine microbial communities from the West Antarctic Peninsula - Coastal water metaG104-DNA (SPAdes) (version 2) | ecosystem: Environmental > Aquatic > Marine > Coastal ...
CTGTTCACCAGTGGGTTGAGGTTCCTCGCCATTTGTTTGTCCAGCATTCTGCATTCCTATTATTTGTGCCATTATAGCTGCTTCTTCAGGGTCGTTCAGAATTTCATCTGGGTCTAAATCTAAGCTATAGGCTAGTTCACTTACAAGTTTAGAAATTTTAACAAACGGAGCAATAGCAGGACTTTGTGCAGTTTGTAAGAACATTGTCAATCGTTGACTACGTACTTCTTTTTGCATCAAGCTATTTGTTCCCGTAGCTCTAACTTCTAAATCACCTTTAACATCCAATTCATCTTCTAAGAACTGCATGTTCCACTGGAAATAAGATTCTCCAAGTGGCTTTAATAAAAAGTCATCAAGGTTTTTGATAACTGTTTTAACATTTAAACTAGAAGCACCTAATAACATTGACATGCCTGAAGCAGTCCTTGTCATACTCTGTACACCTGTTTGTCCATGTGAGTAACTAGGTATTCCTGTTTGCTCATCTGCTAGTTGTCTGAACTTATCAAACATCATTAAATTTTCTTGTGATGTATTAGGGAATTTTAAACCGTGAATAGCTTGTCCTGGCATTCCAGCTTGTCTTCTAAAAACTTTACCTGGATATATTTCCATTGATTGTCCCCCTACTAAAGCAGACTCATCTACATCAAATACTAAAGACCCAGACATTGCTAGGTTGTCAATAGCCATTCTTGCATGACCGTTCATAATTTGTTGGCTATCATCCATGTTCTCAGCTACGCCAATACCAAAAAAATTATATGGGTTTCTTTCGTAAGGAAAAGCATTGTAAGGTAATCTGTATGGAGCAAACGGATTTAATACAGCTCTTAACAAATAAATACCGCATGTCCATATATTTACTTGCACTTCATCTAAGTCATCAACATTGTCGGGTAAGTCGATACCTACTTGTCGTGCATATTCTGCATCCATCATTCCCCAGTATTCAAGAACTTCAAAGCTACTGTTGACATCTTCGTCACTTCTAGCGTCATCTTTTAACTGGCTTTCAAAATCTTTTTCTACGTAATTAGCACCCATCTGAATAGAGTTACGTATTGCATCATCATCAAAGTAAGGCATATTACGTAGCTGCCTTAACTGACTTCTGTTCATTTTATGTCTGTGAATAATGTATTCACACTCATCCATATTAGTTGCGTTAGGGTCAGGATAAAAATCCCAACAACTAACAAATTCTATTCTAGGAACTCTAACTTCTAAAGGATTATAATTTCTGTTTCCTTCTTCGTCTATATCCCACTTGTGTAATTTTTTATTAAAGTTAAATGGTCCTTTTACAATCCCTGTTCCTAATAGAGCAGATTCTAAAAGAGCATTTCTTAATTCTGAGTTACCATTTGATTCTTCTATTTGGTCATGGATAAGTTTTTCCATTCTTCTTGCAGCTTTTTGTGCGGGAGACACTTCAATTTTTTGTGGGTCGGGACTTACACCATCTTTAAGAATACCCGCTTCTTTAGCTTGGTCTTCAATAGTGTCTTTAAAAACACCGTTATAGAAAGTAGCTCCGGGTTTTAAAGTTTTACCGTCTCCTGTATAACCAAGGTCATATGGATTTTCTAATTCTCTATTACCGATATCGTCAGGTACTTCGCTTTGTGTAGTTTCTAAGCCTGGTGTAGGACTAGCAGCATCAAGATGTGCAAAACTTGTTTCGCCTTCAGGTATTTTAGTTTCTGTAATTCCGATTGGAAATTTACCTGTTCCAAAAATAACATCGACTAACTGTCCAAAGGCAGCCAGTACTTTAGTTTTAGTAATTTTTACAAATACTCTAGATTTTTCAGACTCTCTAAACTTAACTCCTTTAGCATAAAGACCTCTATAGTTTTCATAAGCCTTTAACCATCTTTTTTCGTCTGCTTGTCTAGCGTCTTCAGCTTGTGTAAATCTACCTTTAATAATACCAATAAGATTTCTTTGTTGGTCTTCTTCTAAAGTTAATTGTACTCCGGACTCGCCCTCTACTTCTTCGTAAATATTATCAGCGTTTAGGAATGTATTCTCATTATCTACCATATTGATTAATACTCTACACCGAGTACTAATTCTAAATCGCCAACCGACATGTTAGGAGTAACGTCTGTTCCTGATAAAAGCATGAAACAGAATACACTTGTAGTTCCTGCAGCTGCCTGTAATAAAAGAGGGAATCTTTGTTTAGATACAACGTCTCCGTCAGTTGCTCCTGCTCCTTCTAAATTTATATCAAAGTTAAATACTTTACCACCACCGTAGGTGTAGTCATCAGCTGAACCATCAAGCGTTAACCTTCCTAGTACTTTTGCTGCTGCAAAATCAGCATCAGATATATTTCTTGCTGAGTTAGCTGCACCTACAGACTGAGTAGTCTGACAGAAAAACAATTCTCCATCAAATACCTGAGTAGATTTAGAAATAATCATAGCTGATACAAGTTTAGAACACTCTCCGTTTTTACCTACGGCTAATGGTATTTCTGTGTTATTAAATAAAACATCGTTATCAGCATAAGCATCTGCTGTAATGACGGGTACTACCCTAATAACTCTTCTTGCATTCTGATTCAACATAATTCTCTCCTAATATTTTTGTTTGTTCTAATAACCAAATGTAGAATCTACTGGTCTATACATTTCTCTTTTTAATCCTCGTAATCTTTCTAAAGGACTGTCCATTCTAGGACGGCTCATTATCATATATCTAAGTGCATCATAAGCGTGGTCTGAAGCATGTGTGTCTACATCTTCAGGGTTAATTTTAGATAGCGGAATAGATTGTAGTTCTCTAATAAGGTTAGGACATGTATTAAATATCTGTAACCTAGGTCTTCCATTATCTTGCACTTTAAGATACTCATGTATTTGTATCTTACCCTGTATTCTATTTTTATCGGCTCGTCTTAGTTTATGTCCAGCATTTACTAAAGACTCTCCTACTGTAGGTCCAGTAGTTCCTGTCTTAGCCCATGCTGCAGTATCTAATACTCCGTTCACAGAAAAGGGGTCTTCCATCTCCATATCAGTTATTATAGCAGCTAAATCAACACCTGTCAAGTTTTTTCGATATAATTCTCTATATATTATTAGAGTACCATCGTTTATATCCATTATTCCCCACAAACAACAAGACTCTGAAGCGTACCCATAATCAATTCCTTTTATCCTTTCCCAATGTACAGGTAGTTCAAAAGGAGTTATAACATGATTAAGGGGGTCAAACTCTACAAAAGCAGCTCCTTCGTTTACGTCCCAGTTACCTTCAAGTAATTGTCTACGTTGTACAGGGGGTAAAGACTTAAGCATTTGTTCATAAACACCATCTGCATCTAAATAAGGATTATCAGCTAACCTTGCAGGAATGAATTTTCTAGTAAGACCATCTGTTCCTTCAAAGCTTGTATTATGTTCTTGTGGTTCTATATATCTTTTTTTAACCCAATGAGAACCGACACCACCAGGGTTAGCAGTACATCGTAGATATGTTTGTATTTCGGGGTCAGTTGTTCTTAAACGAGAAGCAAGATAGTTCCATGAGAACTCTGTAGGTAAATGGGTTATCTCATCAAACCCTATCCAACTATAAGCTTGTCCCTGATATCTGTATACATCTGCGTCTCTTTCTAAGAAACCAAACTCTACTTTAGCTCCACTAGGAAACTGCCATAACTTTTCTACTTCTTTAAACTTAGCACCTGGAAAAGCTTGTGGATATAACTCACGAGACTTATCTATCATTTCTCTTAGTTCGGGCATAGACCTTCTAAGTATTAAAGCACGATGGTCTTTTTTATGAGCATATCTTAGGGGGTCAACTATCATAGCATATGACTTACCACCTCCGGCTGCTCCGCCGTAAAGAACATCTTTCTCACTTGCCGCTAAAAAGTCTGTCTGTGGACCTTCGTTAGCGTGAAAAATAATATGTTTATCTTTTAAACTTTCTTGTACAGAAGGGGTTGTGTTTTTTATTTCGTCTTCTACTATTACTTTAGATGTTTTTGAATCAGTTATCTTAGCAATTAAATCATTTTCTTTTTTAAGTTTGTTTTCTTTATAAGCTATTTTTTTCTTAATTTTAAGTAGCTCTTTTTTTTCCTTATCTAGTTTTAACTTTCTTTTATGTTCAGCACTATAATTATATCTAGAAGTAGAGCCTTTAGGTCTTCCTCCTTTTTTACGAGGAGTTCCGCTGTCGTTTAAAATAAAAGAACCATCTTCATTAGTTTCATATTGTTCTGGAAATAACTCCCAAAGGTTTTTATTTAATTGTTTTTTAAGACCAACGTGACTTATACTACGCTCTGTTTCTTGAGATAAAAGCATAGCAGCTTCTCTAAGCGAGTAGTGTTTGTTGTATATACCGTTTAAGTATTTTTTTAAAGATTTAAGTTGTTCTGGTATAGGCTCTAAGTATCCTTTAATAGGACTAATCTTATAACCAAAAGGAATGGTTACGCTTTTCTTTTTTATATATCCTTTAGGTATATCAGACATTACTTAGAACTTCTATAAGCTTTTGTTTTCTTAGCTATTTTCTTTGGCTGTTTTGAGTGTTGCTTTCCTTTCTTAGTGTCTTCTCTTTTTTTCTTTGTCGTAGCTGCATACTCTTTAGAAGATAGAGCATCCCTAGCTTTTTTAGGAAGATATCTTTCACCAGTCTTAGCAGATTTTTTACCACTCTTGGTTCCCCAATCCTGCTTTGTCCAGTTATTTAGACTTTTTTGGCTTTTTTTTAGAGATGGCATTAGTCATTGGTCCACTTGTTGAAGTAACTTTTGTCTTCGTTACTTTCTTTGATTTAATTGGTGTTAAAGATTTTTTAAATATCTTTGAGTAACACTTCTTTATTTTATCCATATATTCTTTTATCATTACTTATAGCCACCTCCAGCAGCTTTATATTTCTTTGCTAGGAGCTGGGCTTTTCGAGCAGACCATTGACCGGCTTTACCTCCAGAGGTGCCCCGTTTGACCGACTCGAAAAGTCTCTTACGCAAAGTTGGCTTAGTATAGTTACCAGCACTGTTTACGGTGGATTTACTTTTCTTTTTTGTCATCTTTTTTTCCAAATATTTTATCCCAGTTATCTCTGTATTGTTTTGTGTAGACTCCAGGTCTAGGGTTTGCCCCCTTACTACCATGAGTATTTTTATATATAGGTGATTTAAATGTCATAGGTTTTTCATCACTTCCTATTTGGTTACTCATACTACCACTTTACCTTGTCAGCCCAATAAGCAGCAGACATTTTTCCTTTAGATATGTTCTTACCGTGTCTAGCTTTAAAAGACTTTCTTTTAGCTTTCATTTTATCTGACTCACCTGCTTTAGGCTTACCAGCTGTTGAAGCTCCTTGTTCTCCGAACCTAATCATTTTAATGTTGCTGCCTTCTTTAGCTAACACTACATGTGACTTAGTTGGATGTTTTGGAGTACGTTTAGGTTTATTATAACCCGCAAACCTTTCTCCTCTATATTCAATACTCATTAATGTACCACTCTTTTTAAAGATATTTTAGGTTTATGTTTTAGTTCTTGTAATTCACAAACAATTAACAAACCATATATCTCTGCTATTTCATCTGCTGAATCTATTGAATCAGCTTTTATAATTGGACCTATCATTCTATCTTCGTTACCTTCAAACTCAGTCAGATATATCTTCATAACTTCCGTCTTCAGTTTCTTTTAGGTCAATTGTTTCTTTTTGAGGTAGTATAAAAATACCACCTTGAACATTATGATTAATATCCATACGTTCTCGTTTTGCAATCCCTACTCTATCGAGTATGGTTTGTGCTGCCTGTAGCTTTATATTAGCTTGTGGGACAACATCAGCATCTTTCATTACTTCTATTAGTTTAAAAGCTGCTGAAGGGGCTTCCCTTGCAAGTACGTCTGAGGCTAAGTCTACTATTTCTTGTTTAAGTGATTGTATAACTTGATAGTGATTTCCTGAGTATCCTGCAAGTTCAGCTGAAAGCTTAAGATTTCCTTTTGTTTCAATAACATTCTGAAGGAAGTCTTCTTGTTTGTCTGTTAATTTACGCTTAGTTGGTAAGTTATTCATATGTTAACTATTATAGCTACCGTAGAGAATTTGTCAAGTTTTAAATAAGACTTGACAGAATTGGATTACACCTATATAATGACTGTATAGGTCGCCTGGGTCAAATAGTATATAGCCCACCCTACAAAACCCGACCAAACCTCCCCACTTTATAGCCCCCGACCAAGCCTGTTTAGACTTTTAGTCTGATAAACTATTAGCTCTCTATAAAGAAACAATAAAGCCTGTAAAGTTAACACTCTAAAGTTCTGTAAAATGTTTAACATTGTGCATATATATACCGGGGGTGGGGTGGTGCTCTGCCTCCCCTCTTCAGACTCTATAAACTCGAAAGACTTTAGAGATTTTTTTAGTAAAAACATTTAGTTCTGATAAGTCTTTTAAGTCTTTAAGGTTTACAAGGTCAGAGAAGTATAAAAAGAACATAGTATTTACTATTAGAAACTCTAAAGAACTCGAGAGAACTCTTTAGAACTAACCACTTGATAAGTTTTTAAGACCTTAGAACATGCACAAAATTAGTTTATAAAACTTCAGATATAAAAGTTAGTGGTAACTAGTCAGACTTTATAGCCTTAGAAAACATTCTAAGCCTTGATATGGAACGTATAAAAATAATTAATAGGGATGTATGCTTCCATGATTTGAAAGCTTTAGAAGTGATTGGTTTATTTTAGACATAAAAAAAGGCTAGTTTTTCAGACTAACCTTTTTAGGTTTAAAAGTTATTTATATTTTAATAATAACCTTGCATGTTCTCTTTACAATCAGAGCAAAGAAAACTATTACTATCATCATCATATTTAGTTGCTGTTAAACGATTGCAATTATTACAGTTGTTTAAATCTCCTAGTAAATATCTTTGGTCATTAAAATGCGTATAAGCATCAGAATTATTAGCAATAAAATCGCTAAAAATATCCGTGATTTTTAATGATTGCCTAGCCATTATTTAACCGCCGCTTTTTTAACAACCTTTTTAGCTGTTACTGTTGGCAAATATCTCTTTGGCGTTCTCTTCGCATCAATTAATTTTTGCACTTGATGGTTTAAAAGACTTGTTTTTAATCTTTTAGCCCAATTGTAACGCACCTTATCGCTATCATCGTTGACCCTTGCGAATGTTTCAGAATATAAAGCACTTTTAATTTTATTATAAAGTTTTGAATCTCCCTCTTTTTCCGACAATTTCCACGCTAACAAGTTTATTTGTTTGAATGTTATTGGGTTATTTTTATTCTCTTCAGTTATATATTTATTATTCATATTTTTTTCCTAAATATCAAAAAGATGTAATTTTTAAAAATGCAAATTATTTGCTTTTTCTTTTCTCAATCCCTAGAAATTACATGAATAAAAAAAAGATGTCAATAAATTTAGCACTTTATTTTTTTGCTTAGCCTTTTGTCTTAAAGCCTTATATTAATACTATGTTCAGCCGGTTATGTTATAACCCGGAAAAAGACATTTCGTCACGAGAATGCAGATTTCTTGCTCTTCTAAATACTTGTATTAACTATATTAATAATATTAAAACTCTAACAAGTAATAACCAGGAGAATTACTTTTCGAGGCGAGAATGCCAATCTCTTAAGGTTATATATAATAACAATAGGGGTCAGAAAAAAAAAGCTTGACAGCGAGAAAATTTTTTGCCAAAGTATGGGGGTGGCGAAATCCACAGAGACAGTAGAGATACTTAATATAAAAAGATTTTTCATATTTTCCCCTATTATATTAATACTCTTTATAGTTTTTTATAGTTCTATAAAGTATCTTTACTGTTTCTTTTTGTTTCTTTACTATTTCTTTATAGAGTTTTACAGAAGACTATAAAGATTCTACAGTAAGAAAAAAATATGTCAAGTTTTATCGTTCTCTATGAGAGAATGTTAAAAATTTAGGGTTAGCAAATAGAAGAGGTAAGCTATTAAATTTATACCTGTACTCTACTTGGATTCCAATGCTTAGGCTAGTCGACGATAGTATCAAACGAGATTATAAACAAAGCCCTAAATAGTTATTAACCAATAATATAGGAGAATATTATGAAAAAAGTGAGCATAGAAATAGACAGAAGTTCCGTAAAACATGCACCTAGAAACCCTTTAGATATACCAACAGGAAAACTAGAAAAACCTTTAGAAACAGGTTATGAAGTTTATCTCTGGTTGAAACAAAATTGTTTTCTAACTAAAAGGTATGCGTTTAGAGGTAGAGCTAGAGGTAAGGGTTGGTACGATTCTATGCCTTTAGATACTGCTGAAAGGATAGCCCTTTACATGGACGAAAAACCTCAGTATCATAGAGACATCAGTATTGAAAGAGATAGATTAGAACAACTTAAAGATATCGAAGATAACATTGCTAACTTAAATCAATCTATCAATACTTACGAGCAGTCTCATAAAAAGATTGTTAACATTAAAACCAGGAGTTAAAATATGAAGGTGCTAATTGCTTGTGAATATAGTGGTACTGTTAGAGATGAGTTTTTAAAATTAGGTCATGATGCGTTTAGTTGCGATATCTTGCCTTGTGAAAGTGATTACAAAAAAGAGGAGTACAGACATTTTAAATGTGATGTTACTGATATGCTCAGAGAAGACCAAGATTGGGATTTAATTATAGGTCATCCGCCTTGTACTCATTTAGCTGTAAGCGGTGCTAGATGGTTTACAGAGGGAAGGAAGCCTTGGAGTTTACAAGAGGAAGCATTAGAGTTTGTTCAGTTGTTAATGGATGCTCCCGCAAAAAGAATTTGTATTGAAAACCCGGTTTCTGTAATTAGTACAAAGATTAGAAAACCAGAACAAATTATACAACCATATCATTTTGGTCATACAACGATGAAGACTACATGTTTATGGTTAAAGAATTTACCACCTTTGAAACATACAGAGGTAGTAGAACCTGAAATGATAACTATGAAAAATGGCAAGAGGATGAATAAGTTTCACTATGATACTTTTAAACTTCCTAAGAAAGAACGTAGCCATGTTCGTAGTAAAACATTTTTAGGTATTGCCAAAGCTATGGCTTCTCAATGGGGAAGTTTAGATGATGGCATAGTTGAGAAAGGAGAATTAGAACTATAACCCAGAAGGGGATTTGACAGCATGATTTCTTCGTGCTAGGCTGTTCACTTCACGTCAAAAAAATTAGGAGAAAATTATAATGACACACAATGACTTAAAAAAAGGAACGAAAGTTCAACTAACCTCTGTACCTATGATATCAAATGCTTATCGTACAGGTACTCTTATGGACAGTATGAAAGGCTTAACAAGAACGGTTAAGATAGACGAAGCCAACGGGTATTTTCCCGATATTGGTAGCGTTTATGTCTCAGAAATACTCTATGTTTTATATCCGGATGATATTCCAGAAGAGGTTAATATTTCAGAAGCACATCAAAAGAAATTAGATACACTACAATTAATACATTGGGGATAAAAATATGAATATAGATTTAACAAGTGAGATTAAAAGAGAAGTAGGTACTATGTTGGAGGATGCTCTTCAATATGGAGAGGGTGGAGACTATAGAGCTTCTATCAGAGCAGCAAAAGATTTAGAAGAATTAAAAACTATACTATCCAGTATGGTTGATGCACTTTTAGATATAAGGAGATATTAATATGAAGTATAAAGATTTAGCAAATATAAAAACTTTTGTAGACAAAGAAAACACTAATAAAAAGTTCTATCATGTAAAAGTGTTAGGATTAAAGTTTAGAGTTGAAACATATAAGCGAAGTAAAAGGCTTAGTAATCAGATTTTATACTTTACTAATAGCGGAATAGTATTCAATCTACTACCTAAAAGATACTTTCTTTTTACGAGAAGAAGCTAATATGAGTTACACATTACTAACATTTAGCAACCCAAAGATACAGAAAAGCAATAAAGTATATAGTAAATACTTAAGTGCTATCTTGCATTTGAGTCCTACTAATACTAAGATATGTCCTTATCAAGATATAGCCGGGTGTAAAGAAGGCTGTTTAAATACAGCCGGGAGAGGTGGTATCTTTAAAAAGGGAGAGGTCACTAACACTATTCAAGAAGCGAGGAAGCGTAAAACTAATTTATATTTAGAAGCCAGGAATATCTTTATGTCCTATTTAGTTTCAGATATTCAGAAATTTGTAAGGTATTGCGAGAAAAAAGATAAACTTCCTTGTATAAGATTGAATGGTACTAGCGATATACAATGGGAGACTATTGAGATTGACGGTAAGAATATCTTTGATATGTTTTCTAATGTACAGTTCTATGATTACACTAAGATACCTACGAGGAAAGTAGAGCAACATAAAAACTACCACTTAACATGGAGTTATTCAGAAGCTAATATGAAGTACGCTACTTGGTTTGATAAGATTGCATACAATATAGCAGTAGTATTCAATGGAGACATGCCTATCTATTACAAAGGTAGAGAGGTTATAGACGGGGACGAAAGCGACATAAGGTTTATGGATAAGCCCAATGTAGTTGTTGGACTCAAAGCAAAAGGCAAAGCTAAAAAAGATACAAGTGGCTTTGTAATTCACACAGTATAGGAGATACAATATGAAAGAAAGTACATTAATGAAGGTAGCGTTTATAGGTTTGGTTGCGTCAACCTGGTTGCTTTATTTATCAGCTAAAGCAGGTGTATTATGAATATAACACATAATGAGTTAGCTAAACTGCTTAGAGATAAGCTTGAACAAGACGGAGTATCTAAAGAATTGTTAGATGAGAAGTTTATAATTTTAACTGATGATGAGGTGAAAGAGTGTGGATATGAGGAGGTATGAATGGAAAGCAAGAGGAGGTTCAAGAGGTATTATCGAAGCTGATAATCTTTTGGATTTAATTAAGCAAGTTAATCTAGGGCTTATGAATGAGTTGGGTTATTACCTGGATGAATTTACAAGCATAGAAGAAATGGAAACTAAAACAATAAAGGAGAAAGACTGATGGTTGATGAAGAATATTATACAGTGGAGGTAAGTGGAACTTTCAATGTCTTTGCTGAGTCGCAAGAACAGGCTAATGAATATATAGAACAGAAGTTATATGAAGACAGAGGAGCCATGAGTTGGATTGGCAGTCTTGAAATACATGGAGATGAATGATGACATACGAAAACTTAGCAAATATAAATAGAGTGATAGAGTTTATTCACGAGAATAAAAACAATGGATTAAAAGACTCTGGTAGATTTGAAGACTCTAGTATTAAAGAAACTTTAGGTGAATTAGAATTTTTAAGACAAGAAATAATAAATAATTTATAGGAGATACTAATGACTGATGAAGAATGGACAGCACGAATGACTGATGAAGAAGCAGATAGACTGAACGAAGAACATGATAAAGCACAGCTAAAGCATAGGTTTATAGAGGCTTCCTACACTACTACTGTAGAGTGGGATTTAGAAGAAGAGGAGATACAATGGGATGAGGTAGAGGAATACTGGGTAAAGTATGGGATACTAAACATAATTTATAAAGATGGCTCTACTTCAGAACATGATGGTGCTACCGGAGAACCCGACTATAAGTGGGCTGATAAAGTAATAATATTAAACTCTGATTGGGAGGAACTAGATGAGTAACATACACACAGAAGAAACACTAGAACAAATACATGAGCAGGTCTTAGAAGATGACGCTAAACTTTTGTTAACAGAAGAAATAGATGAGATATGTTATCTTTATAATCTACATGCTGATGATGATAGACCTGAGATATTAACATTTATATCTGAGAATATATTTTATAACAAACATATATAAGGAGAAATAATTATGTCAGTTAGAGACACACAGAATTATCAAAAGTTTTATTTAAATATAGAGGAGTACATTAAGTTTAATGAATTACTTATAGGAAACCCGGACCTTTTAGAAGGGTACGTTGTTCAATATTTAAAAGATGATAGGTTTGAAATAACCGTGGATGAACAAAGTAATATTTCAGTTGAGGAAATAATGCTTGTGCTTCATCAAGAACTGTAGTAGAATTAGTTTATTAACCAAGCCAGAACCAAAGGAGGTTTAACATGGCAATATTAGAAGGAGAGGCTTACTGGGTCTCAGCAACAAACCCCAACACTACTTATGAACCTGTATGGACAGTTGATTTAGTAGTAGAGGATAACATAGCAGATGATTTTCAAGCGAGAGGATTCAAACTTAAAGACCTTTCGATAGGAGATGAACCTGTAGGAAGAGCGTTAACTATTAAGCGTAAAGTAAACGGACCAGGAGGAATGGTAAGAAAAGCACCTAAGCTTTTTGATTCATCTAAAGTTCCAATGGATACACTGATAGGTAATGGTTCAAAAGTTAAGGTACAGTATAACGAATGGGAGACCACTAATAAGTTCGGAACTTTTAAAGGTTTAGATTTCCAAGCTATGCAAGTACTTAATTTAATATCATACAAAGGCGGAGATGGAGAAGAATTTGATGCCATTGATAGCGGTGAGGAATTTTAGTATGATAATTTCTATTAAGAATGACGAAGGCGAAGCAGTCTATGATGTCTCAAAGATTGTAGATGAGAAGAAAAAAGCAGGTGCTAACGTATCTATCAGTAAGATAGGTACATTAAACGTGTTGACTGAAGCTCTGCACTATGCTTCACAAGGACATCAAAGCAACCTAGAGTCTGTACTAAGGGAAAGCCCTGAAGCCTTGGTTGATAACCCTGTCGAAGAGACAGACACAAACCCAGAAACTATTGAAGAAGGAGATGCTTCCTAGTTTTTATTTTCCCCCGGTGTTAACTGTAGAGTTTCAATATTAGTTATCTCTATTACGAAGATTGTTCTCCAGGCTTTACATTTAACACCACTTTTTAATTTAAAGGAGAACAAATTAAAATGAAAACAGAATTAAAATTCACAGAGTATCACCTACCATGTTCAAAATGCGATAGTAGTGATGCTGTATCAGTAAACGAAGACGGCTCAGCTAAGTGTTTTAGTTGTGAAGCTTTCTTTCCAAACTACAAAGGTAACAAAACTGTAGTAAAAACCACACAAAACTATACTAAAACTCTTAACGCTAATGGTGGTGTTTTCGGAGCATTGAGCGATAGAAATATCAGTGTAGATACTGCTAAAAAATATGGAGTTAAGGTTGTTTATGACAGCCAAGGTAGAATAGCTCAGCATATTTATCCTTACTATATTCACAATGAACTAACAGCTAACAAGTTTAGATACGTTAGGGATAAGAGATTTAGTTTTGAAGGCTCAGTATCCGGTACTAGTTTGTTTGGGCAGAATCTTTTTAAAGAAGGTGGTAAGTATCTAACTATTACTGAAGGAGAATGCGATGCTATGGCTGCCTATGAATTACTAGGAAGCAAGTGGGCTGTAGTCTCTATTAAAAGAGGAGCAGCTAGTGCTGTTAAAGATATCAAAGAGAACTTAGAATATGTTGAGAGCTTTGATAATATAGTAATTTGTTTTGACAAAGATGCTAAGGGTGAAGAAGCGGCTAAGGCTGTAGCAACTATACTAAAACCTGGAAAGGCTAAGGTAGTTACTTTACCTACTGGATTTAAAGATGCTAATGACATGCTTAACAAGAAACAATACGAGCAGTTTACAAGAGCATGGTGGGACGCTAAGTTATATACACCTAGCGGTATCATCAGAGTATCTGAAAAGAAAGAAGCGTTCTTTAATCGAGAGAAGAAAGACAGCGTTCCATATCCTTGGTCTGGTCTTAATAAAAAACTATACGGTATGAGACAAGGAGAGCTAGTAACTCTAACCGGTGGCACAGGATTAGGTAAGTCTAGTATAACGAGAGAGTTAGAACATTGGATTATAAATCAGACAGAAGATAACGTAGGTATCATAGCTCTAGAAGAAGACTGGAAGAGGACAGTAGATGGAGTGCTATCTATTGAAGCAGATGCTAGGTTATATATAGACCACATCAGAGACGAGTATGATAGAGAAACCTTAGAAGAAATGTATGATAAAACATTTAGTAACGATAGGGTTTTTGTCCATGCACATTTTGGAACTAACGATATAGAAGCTATCTTTGCTAAGCTTAGGTACTTAATCGTAGGTTGTGATTGTAAATGGATAGTCGTTGACCATCTCCATATGTTGGTGTCCTCTTTAGCAGAGGGTGATGAGAGAAGAGCTATAGACAATATCATGACAAGACTAAGAAGTATGGTAGAAGAAACAGGAGCAGGTATAGTTTTAGTTTCTCACCTTAGAAGAGTTGACGGTAACAAAGGACATGAAAATGGAATTGAAGTATCGCTCTCTCATCTAAGAGGTTCTAATAGTATTGCTCAGCTTTCTGATTGTGTGATTGCTTTAGAAAGAAACCAACAAGCAGATGATGAATTAGAATCCAGGACTACTAAGCTTAGAGTTTTAAAGTCTAGATATACAGGTGATGTAGGTATGGCTACCTCTTTAGTTTATGATGTAGACACAGGAAGGTTATCTGAAACAGACCTAAGTGAATTAGAAACAAACGATGAGGTAATACCGTTTTGAAATTAGTATTTGATATAGAGACAGATGATTTAAAAGCTACTAAAATTTGGTGTATTGTTGCTATAGATGAGGAGGATAAAGTTTATTCTTTTGCTCCTCATAAAATAGCAGAAGGAATTAAATTCTTACAGTCAGCTGATGTTTTAATAGGGCACAATATAATAGGTTTTGATGTACCGGTTATTAAGAAACTTACAGGAATAGATTTGTCTCTCAGCTGTAAGCTTATAGATACTTTAACTATATCAAGATTGATTATACCACACAGAGAAGGAGGACATAGTTTAAAATCTTATGGTCATAAATTAAAATGTCTTAAAGGAGATTCACCAGAAGACTTCACAGAATACAATCAAGAAATGTTAGACTATTGTATTCAAGATGTAAGACTAAACAAAAAACTTTATCATCATTTAAGACAAGAAGCTAAAGGATTTTCTTTAGAATCTGTTGAGCTAGAACACGGTGTTGCAAAGATATTAAATCAGCAAAGAGAAGATGGGTTTAAGTTTGACGAGAAAGCTGCCATGATTCTTTTAAGTTCTTTAAATAAAAGAAAGAGAGAAGTAGAAGATGAAGTTCATAATACTTTTAAACCTAAATGGGTAGACATTAAAGAGGTAACTCCTAAAATAAAAAAAGATGGTCTCCTTTCTAAACAAGGACTTACTGAGATAGAGTATGAAGAAATATTAATTAGTAAAATTTATTCTCCTTTCATGAGAAAACAATTGGTTGAATTTAACTTAGGAAGTCGTAAACAAATAGGAGAATACCTTATAGATTACGGTTGGAAACCTAATAGATTTACACCCACAGGTCAGCCTATTGTAGACGAAGCTACTCTTAAAAAAATAAATCACATCCATGAAGCAAACTTAATAGCTGAGTTTTTACTGTTGCAAAAACGTATAGCTCAGATTCAATCATGGGTAGAAGCTTTGGAAGATGATGGAAGAGTCCATGGTTTTGTTATAACTAACGGTGCTATTACCGGCAGGATGACTCATAGAAGTCCTAACATGGCTCAAGTACCAAGCATACATAATCCTTACGGTAAAGATTGTAGGTCTTGTTGGATTGTAGATGAAGGAAACAAACTTGTAGGTATAGATGCAAGTCAATTAGAACTTAGAATGTTAGCTCACTATATGGCTGACGAGGATTACATAAATGAAATTATTAACGGAGACATTCACACAGCTAACCAAAAACTTGCTGGGCTTGAATCTAGAGACCAGGCAAAGACTTTTATCTATGCCCTCATATACGGAGCAGGAGATGAAAAAATTGGTAGTATTGTTAAAGGAAACAGAGCAGATGGTAAACAGTTGCGAGACCGCTTTCTCGCTTCTAGCCCTGCATTTAAATCTCTTAAAGCAAGAGTTGACGGAGCGTCAGAAAAAGGATGGCTTAAAGGATTAGACGGTAGGAAAATAACCTTAAGACATAAACACGCTGCTCTAAATACTTTACTACAAGGTGGCGGTGCGTTTGTTATGAAAAGAGGTTTGATTATATTAGATAACATGCTAAAATTAAATGATATTTCTTTCAAATTTGTAGCTAACATACATGATGAGTGGCAGGTAGAAACTGCAGAGAAACATGCAGTGTTTGTAGGAGAAACAGCAGTAAAAGCTATTAGAGATACTGCAGATTATTATAACATGAGGTGTCCTTTAGATGCTGAATACAACATAGGAGTAAATTGGAGTGAAACCCATTAAAGAAGACAGAAAAAAGTTTGACCTGGATTTAGAATACGGAGAAATTAGAGAAGAAAAAATAGCAAAGATGCTAACAGGAAAGAAGATAGAAGTTAAATCAGAACGAGGTATGTGGATGAAGACAGGTAACATCTGTATTGAATATCAATCTTATGGTAAACCTTCAGGCATTAGAGCAACTGAATCAGACTATTGGTTTCATAACCTATGTGTAGGTGACAAAGAATTCTGCACTTTAGTTTTTGATACTGAGATGTTGAAGACTATCGTAGATGATTTAGATACTTTTAAAACAGTGTCCGGAGGAGACCATAACGCTAGTCGTATGTTCTTAGTAAATTTACAGAAACTTTTTTCAAGTGATGTTATCAAAGCATTCAAGGATAAATTAGATGAAAGCAAATAAAAATCTTGACACATTGGTAGATGACATATATAATATAATATCAGCTCTTCCTAATAACAAGCAAATTGAAATCACAGATGAGCAATTAGATTTGTTTGGAAAAGAAATGGCTGCAGCTTTAAAGCATTGGTCGACTCCTCAAGTTGTAGGAAAGAAAGGTAAACCCGCTTTAAGAATGTCTAACATAGGTAAGCCTAGTAGACAACTCTGGTTTGATGTAAACTCAAAAGTACCACATGAAAACTCAAGACCTCCTAGTCTTTACATAAAGTTTTTATACGGACACTTGCTAGAAGTTTTAATGCTTTTCTTTGTAAGACTTTCTGGACACTCAATAGACTCAGAACAAAAACAAATTACAGTTAGTGGTATTAAAGGACATATGGATTGTAAGATTGATGGAGAGGTTGTTGATGTTAAGACTGCTTCTGGTTATGCCTTTAAAAAGTTTCAAGATGGAAGCTTAGCTGAGAATGATTCTTTTGGATATCTATCACAACTTGCAGGGTATGAAGAAGCAGAGGGTACATCTAACGGTGGCTTCCTGGTTATGAATAAAGAAACAGGCGAGTTAGTTTTTCACAGACCTCAAGACTTAGATAAACCTAACATCAAGAACAGAATTAAAAACATTAAGAGCGATGTTAAAAAAGAAACTCCTCCGGCTTTATGTTACCTAACTGTTCCAGAAGGAAAGAGTGGCAACATGAAACTACCTAAAGATTGTTCTTGGTGTATTCATAAGTTTGAATGTCATAAAGATTCCAATAACGGTGAAGGGTTAAAAGTATTTAGATATGCAAAAGGTAATGTATATTTAACAAATATAAATAAGATACCTAATGTAGAGGAAGTAATTATATGAACGCTAGAAAAACAAAACTAATAAGAAAACAAACTTTGTATATATTATATGCTTGGGTTAAAAGTTTATTGTCTAAAGAAGAAGCAGATAAACTTAACTTAGCAGATGCTTATAGTATGCTACCTACCGAGACACATATTTTTGCCAATGGTCAGCTTAGGTTATCAGCTTTTTCTTTTAAGTGGATTAATAAAAGAATTAAAAAATATCATAAATTAAATCCTGATAAAAAAATTAATGAGATTGTTTTATCGGACATACATAATGCGTAGAGTTCCTAGAAAACCTAGACCTAAAAAGGTAGACGTTCCAAAAGGATATGATAGTAAATGGGAATATGAAATACATCAAACTATTCTTAAAGATTGGAAACATCATTGGGAAAAGATAGACTACACTATCAACCACAGATATGAGCCAGACTTTGTAAAGATAATGGACGATAAGATTATATTGTTAGAAGCTAAAGGTAGATTCTGGGACCATGCAGAGTATAGTAAGTACATACATATACGAGAAGCTTTACCAAAGGGAACGGAGTTAGTCTTCTTGTTTCAGAAACCTTATGCTCCTATGCCTCAAGCTAAGAGAAGAAAGAACGGAACAAAAAGAAGTCATGCTGAATGGGCAGAGACAAATAATTTTACATGGTACAGTGAAGATAACTTACCTGATGCCTGGAGAAACGATGAAGTATAAGTTTAGTGAAGACCAAACTCTTAAAGAGATTAGTGCTTACATAGATAAAACTTATGATGCTCATTACGGTGACGGTAAGTATCAAGCAACAGATATGATTATAGATGCTGGACACGGTGAAAGTTTTTGTGTTGGTAACATAATGAAATATGCAATGAGGTTTGGTAAGAAAGATAACAAGAAAGTAGAGCTACAAAAGATTATACATTATGCTATAATAGCTTTACATTTACAGGAAAATAAAGATGGTTGAAGATAAGGTTGGAGTTAAACAATATCTCGGTATTGAAATAGATTACGATAGAGAAAAAACATTTGATAAGTTTAGTATAGACACATTAAAAGATAGATATTTTTGGGAGAATGAAACACATGCACAAGAAGCATTCGCAAGAGCCTCCGTATTCGGAGCAACCTTCAAAGGTGACACAGATTTTGAGTTGGCTCAGAGACTTTATAATTACAGTTCCCAACGGTGGTTCATGTTTAGCACTCCTATACTTAGTAACGGGGGAACAACACGTGGGCTTCCTATCAGTTGCTTTCTTAATTATGTTCCTGACAGTAGGGGTGGTTTATCAGCTCACTATGATGAGAATATATGGTTGGCAAGTTCGGGTGGAGGCATCGGTGGATATTGGGGAGACATTAGAAGTAACGGTGTATCTACTACTCATGGCAGTCGTTCTACTGGTTCAATTCCTTTCATGCATGTAGTTGATTCTCAGATGTTAGCCTTCAACCAGGGCACTACAAGACGGGGTTCTTATGCAGCTTACATGGATATAAGTCATCCGGAGATTGAAGAGTTTATTAACATGCGTAAAGAATCTGGTGGTGATATCAACAGAAAGAATCTTAATCTACACAATGGTATTAATATTACTAACGCTTTCTTACAAGCAGTAGAGAAGGACGAAGATTGGAGATTGATAGACCCTAAATCTAATGAGGCTGTTAAGATAGTTAATGCTAGAGATATATGGTGGCAAATCATACATGCTAGAGCAGAGACAGGTGAGCCTTACATGATTAACATAGATACTTGTAACGCTGCTTTACCTAAGACACAAAAAGATTTAGGTCTTAAGATTAGACAAAGTAACTTATGTTCTGAAATTACTTTACCTACTAACGAAGAGAGAACAGCTGTCTGTTGTTTGTCATCAGTAAACTTAGAACACTTCGATGACTGGTCAAAGGATGACAACTTCATAGAAGATTTAATAACCATGCTTGACAATGTGCTACA
>Ga0209482_1001138_pt1 | contig 19490 bp, 20 predicted proteins | sample CoawatmetaG10DNA_FD_187512 | JGI IMG/M metagenome (GOLD analysis project Ga0209482, IMG submission 187512) | Marine microbial communities from the West Antarctic Peninsula - Coastal water metaG104-DNA (SPAdes) (version 2) | ecosystem: Environmental > Aquatic > Marine > Coastal ...
GGTGTGTTGTCTTTAGTATTGGTTCGACTACCTGCCGGGTCAGACAAAATAGAGGCACGCAATTTATTATCTGGGTGCAAGTAGGCGCGCCTTACGCCTTCGTTAATCATATCTTCTAAACTTAGTTGTGCATCCCATTGCACGTCCATGCCTACTTCTACAAACACAGTAACAATGCCTGTATCCTGGCATAAAGGGCGCTTACCTTCTGCACACAATCGCGAATTGATTAGGATCTGCGCCATGGCATCCTTGGCCGCTTTAGATTCTTCCCGCAGGTAGGCTTCATGAACAGCGTGTATAAAGTCTAATGGGTGGTAATAGGAAATAAACTGTAAAGCGTCTGCAACGCTTTCAATCAAATCGTGTTGGCGAATGATACTCATAGTAGGGTCCTAATTTGGCCTAAGCAATTAACCCATTATAACCCCTTATCTGTTTTAACTCAGCTTTTAGCCCACATAATCCGTTATTGCAACACAATAATGTAGGCTAAACCCATTATTTTGGCTTAGCGCCAAAGGTGATGTAGTTACCTTTAATTGGAGAGGCTTCTGATTTTTTCTTAGCCTCAAGTTGAGCTGTCCCTAGATCTAATTTAGCTTTTTCCAGTTCGAAATAACGTTCTTGTTCAAGGGCAATTAGGGCTTTCATTTTGCCCACTAGGTCTTCATTTTGTACCTTATTCATTTGCAATTGCAAACCGTCAATACGTTTTTTCAACTGAGTCAATACCCCCTGCTGGGCTTTGGTGGTAATTTGCAAGGCATCAAAACTCGTTAAAATTTGATCGTTAACACTACCCAACATCAGCTTATTTTCTGTACCTTGCTGTGACGCGGCTTTTAGCGCATCGGTGCTGACCTGTTTCAGATGGTACATTAACATTTCTGTACCCTGAGCCAGTTGCTCGTTAACTACAATCAGGTCATCAAGCTGAACTCCAATTTGGTTAACTCGATTCATTTGCACTTCAAATTGTGCCAACCTAGAGCCCATTGCAATGCTTATTGCAGAGGCATTTTTGATTGCATTTTGCAATACGTATAACATCGCAACACCACTCAAAAGGCTCACAAAGCCTAAAGAAAGGATAAAGCCAACCATATACCTCTGAGCTTTAAACCCTTTAGCTGTCTGCTTAGCTGCCTCCTTAATTGTCGTTACACTCGCTAACAAAGCCTGTGTAGCCATAGCATTGGCATCAGCCTCTTGCTTGGCATCGCTGCTAATAACTGGTGATTCACTACCACTAGTCTCTAAGGTATCATCTTGAGGCGAAGCGATAGCACTGTCGCCTGGCGCTATAGTTACATTCTCAGGCCCGACAGCCTTGGCATTGTCTTTATTTTGGTCACTCATAGGTTTCAAATCTCGGTCAATCCACAGTCTACACAGGTATTAGAAGCTGGGGTTTGTGTCTCAGCTTTTATAACGTCTGCTACTCTACTTTTATCGGCATATTAAGGGCAAATATTAGGCATTTTTCAGATAATCTACCGTATAATTTTCATTCCTCACGTTTTCTGCACTTTTAAAGCCTGATAACGCTAAATAGTTTGACCATCTTCGTTATAACGGAAGTCAGCAGGCACTTCTGGATTAGGCTGTTGCGGCTGTGGAATGCCTGGTGTGACCACATTAAGCTGATAGACATAGGCTAAAACTTGAGCCACAGCAACAAATAAACCCTCTGGAATTTCTTCATTTATTTCGCTAGTAAAATATAGTGCCCGAGCTAACAATGGCATACGTAACATCTGTACGCTTTGTGTTTGCGCTAATTCGCGTATCCGCGCTGCTATTTCACCTTGCCCCTTAGCTAAAACAATAGGGGCGCCCGAGCCTGTTTGGTCGTATACCAAAGCCACAGAAAAATGCTGCGGATTAGTAATCACTACATCGGCGTTAGTCACCTCATCTAACATTCTACCCATGGCCATTTCGCGCTGCCGCTGACGCACCTGAGCCTTGACTTCCGGACGACCTTCCATCTCTTTCATTTCATCTTTAATGTCTTGCATCGACATTTTCAATTTTTCAGTATGGCTATAAATTTGGTATGGCACATCAATTGCAGCAATGACCATCAACGACAAACAAATGTAAAAAAAGGCCCATAGCAATATCGTTCCACCCTCTTGCATTGCCAACTCCAAAGGCATCTGACCCAAGGCTAAAAGGTGATCAATTTGTGACACAACGACGAGATAACCTATTCCAGCTACCAACATAAATTTAACTAATGCCTTCACTAACTCCATAAGGGCTTGAGTGCCAAGCATACGCTTTAGCCCTGTTAGTGGGTTGAGCTTATTGGCTTTAAAACCAAGTGCTTTGGTAGAAAACAGCCAACCACCGATAAGTGCAGGGGTGATGAGTGCCAATACCAAGGTGAGCAGCAAAAAAGGCATCACTGATAAAATGCCTGTCACCAAGGTAGATAACAACACACCTGGCAAGTGCTGGGTATCCATCAACAATTCCCGCTCAATTGTCAAAGAAGATTTCAGCAAAATCGAAAGGTCATCTATAATAGTGCCCCCTGTCATCAACAAAAAGGCCGAGCCCAGCACCATCATAATAGCCATGGACAGCTCTTTTGAGCGCGGCACCTGACCATCTTCGCGGGATTTCTCGAGCTTTTTGGCCGTGGGTTGTTCTGTCTTTTCTTGAGCACTGTCTTCAGACATAATTAAGCTACACCCAATAGAAGCCGTATTTGCTGAAACGCTTCAAACCATAGGCTTTGGACATTACCCATAAAACTAGGTAACAACACGATCAGAACCACAATGCCCATTAATAAGGTTAAAGGGAAACCGACAGCAAATACATTTAAGCTAGGCGCAGCCCTAGACACAACACCCATAGCACTATTGGTGAGCAATAAAACAACCATTGCTGGCAGCGCAATCATAGTTGCACCAGTAAACAGCAATACAGACCACTGTAATAGATCCCATACCATTGCCATTTCTAACTGAGGTTCGCCAATGGGCCACAAACGAAAGCTATCCAATAATAACTCTATAAGAATGAGGTGCCCACCAATAGAGACGAAAACCAAGGTCGCCAGAATGACTAAAAATTGAGATATAACAGGGGTTTGCACACCACTATTAGGGTCTGCCATCATGGCAAAACCCAAACCCATAGATAAGGAAATAAACTCCCCAGCAGCGCTCACTGCGGCAAAAACAATTTGTAATATCAGCCCCATCATTACACCAATGACCACCTGCTCTAAAAACAGCACAAGGCCTGCACCAGAAAGCACATCGACTATGGGCCAATCATGTAATGGGTAAATGAGGATAGTAAGAACCATGGCCAGGCTTACACGTAACCTAGTGTTTACACTCATAGATGAGAGTATAGGCGTGGCAATAAGGCACGCGCTTATGCGTGTCATAGGCCACAAAAAAGTGTAAAACAACGCCAGTACATCATCCCAAACGGCAAACATAACTACCCAATAATTCCTGGAATACGTTCAATCAAACGCGATGCAAAGTCAGTCAGAACGGTAATTTGCCATGATCCAAAAAGATACAGTACTAGCACCAAGGCTACCAGCTTAGGAATAAAGCTCAGGGTCATTTCATTAATCGATGTTGCTGCTTGCACAATACCAATAAGCAAGCCTACGACTAGCGCCACTAACAACATAGGGCCGGCAATAGTTGCAGTCACTAACAACGCCTCTCGGCCAATATCTAATACAGTACCTTGGTCCATCATCACACTCCGTGTCAGGTATAAAAACTACCCGCTAAGGTACCTAATATTAAAGCCCAGCCATCTATCAGGACAAACATCATAATTTTAAACGGCAATGAAATCATCATTGGCGATAGCATCATCATACCCATGGACATCAGCACACTAGCAACCACTAAGTCGATCACCACAAACGGTACAAACAGCAAAAACCCAATCTGGAATGCCGTTTTCAATTCGCTAGTTAAAAAAGCAGGTATCAACAATTGCATGGGTACACTTTCAGGACCATCAAGTTCTTGTTCACCAGAGATTTGAGCAAAAAGCTCAATGTCAGATTCACGGGTTTGTTTCAGCATAAACTCTCTCAAGGGCTGCTGGGCAACTTCAAAAGCCTGAGTAAAATCAGACTGATCATTTAAATAAGGTTGAATCGCTTGATCATTTATTTGAGTAAATACAGGAGCCATAATAAATAAAGTTAAAAATAACGCCAACCCCAACAATACCTGATTAGGTGGGGTTTGGTTCGTACCTAAAGCCTGACGTAGTATCGACAAAACAATAATAATGCGAGCAAAAGACGTCATCATCAATAATAACGCTGGCAGCATCGTTAATAACGACATCAAAGCTAAAATTTGCAGCGTTAAGCTATATTCTTGCTGACCTTCTGCATTCGTTTCAACAACCACACCTGTTAAAAAGCTGTCAGCTGCATTGGCCTGAGGTGCAATAGCCATTAATAACACCATACTGCCTAATGGCAGCCAACTCATTGCACGTGCCCTTGTCATAGCGTGTCCTTATTTTTTTCAACACGAGCATATCGGCCTAGTAGTTGAGAAAACTGCTTAGATAGCCCTGGCTGCGCAGCCACTGTAAAAGTTTCTTGTTGGCTTACTGGAGAAGACGACAAGTCTTTAGCATCTAGCTCTGTCAACAACCGAATATTGTGCGCAGTAACACCCAAAAGAAGAGACTTACCATCAACTTCTATGAGCAGTATTTTATCACGGCTCCCTAAAGCCATAGCTTCTACAAACCTAAGCCTACGGCCACCTTGAGGTCGTCGCTGCATCAGCCATCGCGCAGCAAATACCATAGCCAGAAGGATAGCTAATACCAGCAATAAGCTACCAATAGACTGCACCAATAATTGGGTATCACCTAACATAAAAAACCTTAGATTTTGCGGATACGATCAGCTGCGTCCAGTACTTGTGTAAGGCGAATTCCATAATGCTCATTCACCACCACCACTTCACCTTTAGCAATCACCACGTTATTCACACAGACATCAATAGGCTCTCCGGCTAAGCGGTCAAATTCGACCACACTACCCTTACTTAAGCGCAATAAATCTTTAATTTTTAGTGACGACCTACCCACTTCTGCAGACAACACTATGGGAATATCTTGCAATATATCTAGGTCTAATTCGTCCTCAAAAGTGGACAAGGCTTCGGGGGCTAACTCTTCTTCGCTCACAGGAATTTCCTTTGTTGTTCTCGTGTTAGAGACATAATAGCCTCAACCATCTTCTTCATAATTATAGATCGCTGTTTCACTCATAATCTTCACTGAGGCATGGCTGTTAGAACTTCCATAAATGCCACTAAATAGGGAAATGCCTTGGCATTTAACCGCAACAGTTTCTGGCATTTTAATCGGAATAACATCACCTACTTTTAGGTTTCGCAGCTCTAACAGGCTAATTTTAGGATGAGCAAGGTCAGATTTTATATCTAAATAAACGTCTTCTAACGAAAGCTTTAAGTAGTTATTCCAAACTCGCTCATCATTAGTATCACTTTCACCAACCACCTGATTACGCAACTGTTCACTGATAGAATTCATGGACGCATACGGGTAGACTATTTGCACGTTCCCAACAACACCATGAGCCATGGTGATGGTAATATGTTTGATAATGACCAAGTCATTTTCGTCTACAATGCTAGCGAATTGCGGATTAACTTCCGCGTTAAGAAATGCAAAAGACACCGGCTGAACGGGCTCCCAAGCTGTCTTCATGTCCTCAAACACACAGTTTAGAATCATTTGGATCACGCGACATTCTGTAGGTGTGAACTCCCGAATGCCTGATACTTCTGCATGGGAACCTGAACCACCAAAAAAACCATCCAGTGAGTTAAAGATCAATTGTGGATCAATAATAATTAATGTTGACCCGCGTAAAGGGGTTATTTTGACAACATTTAATGAAAGGGGTGTATTAAGGCCTGACATATAGGTGGAAAAACGCTCTATAACAACAGGTTGCGATTCAACTTTTGGCTGGTATCGAAGCAAGCTTTCTAAGCTAATACGAAATGAGCGCACGAACCGTTCACTGATCATGTTTAGGGCCTCTAAGTGCGACGCCGAAGCGCTATCTTCGCTGGCGATGTCGTAGTTTCGGGCTGCAACGCCTAAATTATAGGCTTCACCCTCATTGCTTTCATCCCTTTTAACTAAAGCAAGAATCTCTTCTTCGGAGAGTAGTTCTTTGTCACTCATACTGCCAAAACTCCTAGCTTACTGAATTAAAAACTCAGTAAAGAATACTTCTTCAATACCACCAGTATTTTCAAAGCCAATTAACACCTGGTTCATACGCATTTTAATCGTGTCAGCAACTTTTTTCTTATCTGCAGCAGTTGTTAACTGATCTTTAGAATACGTTGACACTTCCAAAATAATCGCTGATCGAATGGCAAGCTCATGGATGTATACATTAGTCACAGTGTCTGGATCATTTTTTGTCATGAAACCCAAACCAAATTGAAAAAACTGCCGGCTACCCACTAAATTAACGGTAAATTTGCGCTCCATTTCACTATATATTTGACTAATATCAGTTTCTTTCTGATTGGTTTCATCGTCAACTTCTAACACGATCACGTTACCATCTTCGTCAAATTCCACAGGCCTTTCATCAAAAAAACCAGTTAAAAATAAGGTCCCACCTACACTAATAACAATAACCAAGATGCCAATTAAGGCCAATAACAAAATTTTAACTAACCCCCCTTTCTTTTTTTCATCACCAGTTACGTCTTCTTCATTCGCCATGCTCGGTCTTCCTTCTTAACTTATTAGATTTTAAGCTTTTTAAATATCTGGTCCCTGCCAACTAAGCAAAGGTATCTAGGTCGCCATCATGACCACTATTATTACTCAAGCCTGTGCTTGGTATTTCTTCTGTAATGGTACTAATCACCGTTTGGGTCAACTGCCAATCTGGCTCATCACCACGGGTTTGTTGCTGGCCTTGGCTATCATTACCGACAGATACACCCGCTAATTGTAAGCCACTGGTTTCAAGCTGATCTCTAAGTCGAGGCAAGCTTGATTCAAGCAATTCACGCACTCCAGCATTGCCGCTAAGAAGTTGAGTTTGTAATACCCCATCTTCCATTATTAAATGGATACTCACCTGCCCCAAACGTGCTGGATTAAGGGATAAGTTTGCCTGCCAGCGCCCTTCTTTAACCATCCGTTGTAGCTGCTGGCCCAATTGGTCTTGCACTTGGCGGGCTGCTGTTTGAGCTGCACTATCACCTTGCATAAGGCTAGTAAACCGCTGGCTTAAGTCCATAACAGATGCGTCTGAATTCGTTGCCACACCCGAGCCAGATAGTAGGTGCGGTAATGGTGCTGAGGCCTTAAAATTTGCCCCTGTGTAACTACCTAGCGCCTGTGCTTCCAAAACATGTGTAGTGCTATTAGCTACTAAAGGGCCCCCTGTAAACTGATCTAATTTTTGCACCAATAGGGGTGCAAGGGTAATCCCTGCAAACGAGGCGGCAGCGCTAGAAGTAGCTGCTGAAGGTGGCGTTAACTCAGTCGCTGACGCGCCCAATGCTTTGGCCTTGGATAGCATAATATTAATGGTATTCGCTAATTCCATTTTGTTATCAGCTATCTGGCTAACAGCACGTGCTTCGCGCTGCTGTAAAAATGACTGGGTGACTATTTGCTGGCCACGCACCATAAGAACATCTGCATCAGTAAGCGATCCAAGTTCAGTGCTCTGAACAACTAACTTGGCAACAGCTGGGTCTATGCCCAACTGAACCGCTAAACCTTGCAGCTGTTGATCAGAAAAGTTCATCTTTTTGTCAGTATAATGTGCCGAAGCTACAGCAACGGGAGTTTGTGACATATCTACCAAGGGTTGCAACTGAGTAATAAAGCTCAGGTCATCTATTTGGGAATGCTGCTGTAGTGAAAGTGTAGCCAGTAATTGTTGTGAAGACTGCGCCTGTTGTAGCGTAGAGAGGGCATCAGTAGGCAAATTACTGCCACTTGGCTGACTATTGCCGCCTAATTCTGTCACTTGACTAGTATTTGCTTGGCCACTTAAAATCTTATCAAACGCACCTAAAGTACTAGAGGACTTAGGTGCCGTGTTAGTCCCTGACCCAGCTTTATTGGCCGCTTTTAGTAAACTTAGCGTATCTATTTGAACCATAATAATCAGCCTAGCTGGTGTCAGTTAATCGTCAGAATAGTCATTATCAGCTATTCTTTTTCTTCGTTTCGTAACTCTATGCAAGAATCACTCCAATACGACTAAGCTAACGGCGAGTATATATTTGTGCAGCCAGAGCATCCATTTGTTTGGCATCTAACGCTTTTATTGCGGCGGACTTTGCTACTTGCGCGTGTTCTTTCAGCATTTCACTCATACGAGACTTTTGTAATTTTAGTAAAGTTTGGGCTTGAGCTTGCTGCAACGTGTCCTGTAAACCTTGCCGCTGCGACAATTGATCCACTTCCATCTGCATTAATTGCTGTAAAAACTGACGGGTTCTTACCAACTTTTCAGTACTACTGGCGCCTTTCTGCAGGCTAATCAAGTCTTGTTTATAGTCTTGCTGATATTGGCGTATTTTTTCTACCGAAGCATCAATAGTGTCAATAGTTTGCCTAACGTGTTGCTCTCTTTTGAGGGCTAGTTGGTATTGTTGATGTTGTATTTTACCCAAACTGGTAAATCGATCAATTTTGCTGATAGTCATAATGCTAATCCACTGTTGGTTGTCGACTCAGCATTAACGTGTCGTTAAGGCAAGGCCTGCAAGGTTTCCGATTTTTGGAATTCATGCTGTGGCGGCTGTGCAAGGAGCTGTAAATGATCTAAACTTGTGGCCATATCACATGAGTCATGCATCCCTTGTTGCAAGAATCGATCCATATCTAGCTTTTTATCTAACGCTTGGTCTAAAAGAATATTCTTTCCAGCCTGGTAAGCACCCACAGTAATTAAATCTTTATTATCAGCGTAGCTACTCAACCACTGCCGTATCTGTTTGCCTTCATGTTTTTGACTTAGGCTCTGGAGTGCTGGAGCCAACCGACTGATAGACTGGTTAATGTCGATAGCGGGGTAATGACCCGACCCTGCGAGCTCTCGGCTCAAAACAATATGCCCGTCTAATACAGATCGAGCAGCATCTACTACAGGGTCTAGTTGATCATCCCCTTCTGCCAATACTGTATAAAAAGCCGTAATAGACCCTTGGTTATTTTCGTGTCCATTACCTGCCCGTTCCATAAGATTTGGAATTAGAGTAAACACTGAGGGTGGATAACCCTTACTTGTAGGCGGCTCGCCAATGGCCAAACCAATTTCACGCTGTGCTTGAGCAACACGGGAAATAGAATCCATCAACAACAAAACAGACTTACCTTGATCTCTAAAAAACTCGGCAATGGTGGTAGCTAGCCTCGCTGCGTGTAACCGCGTTACTGGCGACGTATCACCAGGAGCTGCGATAACCACAGAGCGTGCCAGTCCCTTTTCTCCCAAGGAATCAAGCACGAACTCTTGAACTTCTCGACCACGCTCCCCTATTAGGCCGATGATAATAACTTCAGCTTGAGTAAAGCGTGTCATCATACCCATAAGCACACTTTTACCCACACCCGAACCTGCCATTAAACCTAATCTTTGACCGCAGCCCACCGTCAGAAGAGCATTAATACTTCGCACACCAACATCTAAAGCTTGGTCAATAGGCCGGCGCTTCAACGGGTTAATAGATTGCCCCAGAATACTGCGGTATTCTTCAGCCATGATGGCTGGGCCACCATCTAATGGCTGACCCATGCCATCTAATACTCGACCAAGCATAGACTTGCTCATGGCGGTATTTTGAGACTTTAATTGAGGTTTTACTTTAAACCCTGCGGCAATACCCTGCACCCGTCCAAAAGGCATTAACAACAGCTTTCCGTCACCAAAACCAACCACTTCTGCCATAAGTACGGCACCGTCAGGGCTGATAATATCGCAATAGGACCCCACCGGCGCATTGATCCCGGTGGCCTCTAACGTTAACCCAAGTACGCGCGTCAATTTTCCGTGCGGTTGCGCTTGCGAAAGCGTCACCTGACCAAGGCTTTGAACTAACTTATCCGCCAATCTAGTCATCTTCAGGGGCTCTTTTATGCTGCTCAGGGGTTGGGGCCTGTTCTTGATCGTTTGGGGGGAGCGCCACAGGGCCGCGAAAGTCTTTCAACTCAGGCGCTAGATTTTGTTCTAACTCAATCATTTGCATGGGGTCAGTGAAATGATCATCTACAAAGCCAAACACTTGTTGGGATATCTGAGCTAGCCGGTCTTCCATCAGGTCTTCCACCCAGCTCCCTGCCTGCTCTACTTTAATACTCCCTAAAGAAATATCATGACTTGGCTTTAATACAACCTGATCTGGCAAACCATTGTGGAGTTGCAAACGGTCGAAATCGAGCACGTTCACTTGCACTTCAACGACAGAGGAAGTGGTTTTAAGCTGCTTCATACTCAGCATAATCAAACGCTCAATAGCGCTTAAGGATAAACTTAGCTCCCCACGCACTAGCTCCTTCGCTAAGTGCACAGCCAAAGTTTGCATCGGTTGCAGCAACTCATCAGCCAAGGTGTCGGCGACCTGATTTAAGGACCCTACAGCCTTTTGTATATCATAGTTACGTTGCTCATCTAAAACCTGAGCGTGTTGCTGCCCTGCTTCAATGCCTTGCACTTCACCTTCAGACTGACCCAAAGCAAACCCCTGGTCATAACCTTGCTGATAACCAGCGTCATAGGCTTCAGTTTGACTGGCGCTAACCTCTGATGACGCCATAACTTCATCAGTGCCACCTTGACCAATATCACCTTCATCCATATGACCTTCATCCATACCGCTCTCTTTTGCAGCAACACCAACGTTATCCGCATCATGGGGCATACTAAAGGCCTGCCAATCTTCATTTTTTACCTGAGCTTGCCTCACAACTGCTAGTTTATCTGGATAAAAATCTACTTTTAATTCAGCTTTAGTGGCCGACATAACAGGAAAAAAGGGTTTAAAATCGAGTCCAGAAGCGGCTATGGGCACGCTTAAGGCGTGGTAGTCTCCAGCAAATTCGTGTTTAACTACCTTGTCAGACAAAATCGGCTCCATTGCCTAACATCACTTCTCCAGCATCCGACAAACGTCGCGCGATAAGAAGAATCTCCTTTTGGGCTGCTTCCACGTCACTAATGCGCACTGGGCCACTAGCCTCCATATCGTCTAGGAAAAGCTCACCGCCACGCGCAGACATGTTCTCCACAAAGGCAGCTTTAACGGCATCATCAGTCCCTTTCAAAGCGACCATCAGTTTTTCTGTTTCTATATTACGAATAAGGGTTTGAATACTGCGAGCATCCAAGGACTGTAGGTTATCAAATATAAACATATTATCTTTTATACGGGAGGTAAGGTCTTCATCCCTATCCATAAGGCTACCCATAATATGGCTTTCCATTTCAGCCTTGGCAAAGTTCATAATCTTAGCTGCTCGGGTGACACCACCTACATCAGAAGACTTTAATGAAGAGTTGCTAGCAAACTGCTTCTTCATAATAATCTCTAGCTCTTCTAGCGCTTCTGGCTGGATACTCTCTAAGTTGGCGATTCGCATAATAATGTCTGGGCGTAATTCTTTTGGCAAATGACGCAATACATCGGCAGCTAACTCATGCTCTAAAAGGGAGACAATGATCGCAATTATTTGCGGGTGTTCGCTGCGAATCATCTCAGCAATAGACCGAGCGTCCATCCAATTAAGAATATCTAACCCCCGGCCTGCCCGTGATGGAATAATACGATTAAGTACACTAGATGCCTTGCCGTCACCTAAGGCTTTTGTCAGCACGCGTTGGACATAATCACTGGTGCCCATAGACAAGTTAGTTTGTTGTTTCATAATCAAAACCACTTCATCCAGCACCATGTCTACAGTAGTCTGTGACACGTTAGTCACAGACACCATAGCCGCTCCTAAATGTTGCACCTCACGTGGTGGTAAATGGGCAATCACATCTGCGGCCTCTTCTTCTCCCAAAACCATCATGAAAATGGCGGTTTTTTGAGTATTGTTTAAAGCCTCAAACTCGCTGCCGTCGGCTGTGGACATAGTGGGTTCTTTAGGTCCTGATGGTGTGTCTTTATTATCCGGCATATTGCTTTCTCGTTTCCAAAAATTCTATTTCAATGATTAGGTCTAAACTCACAGTTCTGGTTTAACCCAATTAAAAATAACCCCAGCTACACGCTTCGAATCTTCTTTAACTAACATTCGCATTAACGCCGCTTTATCATCATAACTATTGGCCATATCCAACATCTCAGGGGAAACAGAAGATTTTGCCGGGTTCTGTAATTTGGCTTTGATCGACTCTATACTTTCATCTGCAGCCTCTTCGGTCTCTTCAGTAATCTTTAGATTATTGGAAGCCGAGCCTGAACCTGCAACTACTGCGGTTGAAGCACTAGGTTCAACCACTTCTTTAATACCCACAAGATTTTTAATGGCTGGCCTAAGTACAAGTAAGATAAACACTAACGCGAGCAGCGCTAATAAAATTTTACTTACCAAGTTTTGTAGCCACACTTGCTCCCATATGGGTGCTGCTGGCATTTGCTCCTCTACCTGAAAAGCCATACCAATCACCGTAACATTGTCCCCTCGAAGGGGATCAAAACCCACAGCAGTTTTAACTAAATTTTCAAAGCGCTGAAGCTGCTCCTCTGTCAGAGGCAAACGTTCCTGCTCACCATTAATGTTGGTAGTGACTGGTTCATCAATAACCACAGATATACTCAGGCGCGTTAGCTCCCCAGTAGCAAGCTTAGTGTGCTGAATAGTGCGATCAATTTCGTAATTACGTGTGCGATTAAGATCTCCTTGAGACCCACCAACCTTAAACCCTGTTTCAGTCACCAGCGTTGTTTGGCTTTGGCTTTCATTTTCTTTCATTACCGGATCTTTTGGCCGTTCGTTAGATAAACTTCCAGGCACCCCCATTCCTGAAACACCAACGGGCTGGCCTCCACCTTGAGAAAGCTGCTCACTTCGTATGGCTATGGTTTCGGGGTTAAAGTTTTCTTGTGTTATTTCCTGCACCGTAAAGTCCATGTCGGCATTAACTTCTGCGCGCAGTTTATTAATACCTACTAGTGGGCTTAGCAATGATTGAATACGCTGTTGGTACATTTTTTCTAATTTATTACGGTAACTTAACTGCTTATCACTCATGCCCAAACCGCTTGAGTCATCCTCGTTTGCCAATAAGTTACCAAACTGATCCACTACAGAAACATTTTTAGCTTCTAAATAGGGCACACTGGAGGCCACCATATGCACCACGGCCTGCGCCTGCGCGTCTGATAAACGGCGCCCTTGGGCCAACGTTAAAATCACCGATGCTGTGGGTTCAACTCGGTTGCGGACAAACACAGACTGCTTAGGCACGGCTAGATGCACTCTGGCTGCCTGCACCGCTTGAATACTGCTAATTGACTGTGCTAATTCTTCTTCAATGGCTAATTGATAGCGCTTTTGTTCAATAAACTGGCTAGTACCCATGGATTGCTGGTCACGGATCATGGCAAAGCCATCTGTCGAAGTCGCAGGGATGCCTTGGCCAGCGAGCACCATTTTAGCCTGATGATACAAATCATTAGGCACGCTTACAGAGCCAGTTGCAGCATCAATTTCTACTGACATACCAGATTTCTGAAGGCTCTCAAAAGCAGCAGCCTGATCTACACCACTCATGCCAGGAAATAACGGCCTATAACTGGCTTTGTTTAATGCCATATACACCATTACCATTACTAACAAAGCAAACACAGTAACTGCTAATGGTAAGGTGCGTCGCACAGCAGGTTGTGCCAAAAACTCCGCCCAAATACCTTGAGGTACAGATTGCCCGGGGCTAGCTTCACCTGGAGGTAATGCCGCTTGATTCATTATCGTCTCTGCCATGGGGTAATCCTAAAACTTTTCGGTATAATTATTGCTGTGGTTAAGGACGCCTAAACTGGCATCTTCATAATGTCTTGATAGGCAGACAACACTTTGTTTCTCACCTGCAAAGTGGCTTGATAAGCCATAGACGATTTTTGCATACTCAACATAACGTCTGCTAAAGGAATATCTGCGCCACGGTCGTATGCTTCGGCCATATGCTTTGCTGTCATTTGAGTTTCATTAACAGACTTTAGGCTAGAAGACAGTGCATCCCCAAAGCTAGACGCCCCTTCAATTTGGTTTATGCTGCCATTAGTGGGTGACTGAGTCTGACTGGCCATGATGCGCATCTGATTAATCATGCCCTGCATTGAATTTGTGCTGTTTATAGTCATATTTTTTGCTCTCTAACCAGGGATAGCGATACCAAGATCTTTCATCTTAGCAAGCCTATAACGTAATGTTCGCGGGCTGATGCCCAGCTCAAGAGCAGCCTCTTTGCGGCTGCCATTAAGCCGGCCTAGGGTTGTCACAATCATTTTTTGTTCACTGTCACGTGCGACTTCAGACAAACCTCGATTGTGTAAATCTGCGCCAATATAACCACCATCTGTACCCGTTGCTTGGTAAGTGTGGGACCGCTTTTGTGCCAGCGGTTGTTCCATGGCCTTAGGCAATAAACTGGCAGTTTTCACCAGCTCAAAGCTTGGCATTTGTTCCATAAAGTCATCTAACCCTCCATCGACCAACAAGTGCTCTAGCCCTATTGCACCACCTACTGCCAGCACCAAGGCGCGCTGAACTACATTTTCTAGCTCACGCACATTACCAGGCCAAGAATAAGACTGTAAAAAACCCAAGGCAGCGGAATCAAACTGAGCATTAACCGCCAAGGCACCCATGCTGCTGCGATGACGCTGCAATAAAAACTGAGCAATCGGTAAAATATCCTGAGCCCGATCTCTAAGGGGCAGTAACTTAAGGGGAAATACATTTAGGCGATAATAAAGGTCTTCTCTAAATCGCTTTTCTAGAACTTCTTTTTGTAGATTGCGGTTGGTCGCCGCAACAATACGGGTATCTAATTTAATAACCTCAGTGCCGCCCAAACGTTTAAGCTCTTTTTCCTGTACCACTCGCAATAACTTGGCCTGCAAAGAGAATGGCAGCTCGCCCACTTCGTCTAAAAACAAGGTGCCACCTTGGGCTTGTTCAAATAACCCTAGATAACGCTGATGAGCCCCTGTAAAAGAGCCTTTTTCGTGGCCAAAAAGCATATCTTCTAACATCGTCTCTGGGATCGATGCGCAGTTAACAGCCACAAACTCACCTGCAGACCTAGGTGATGCTTGGTGAATATGTTTGGCTAATACTTCCTTTCCCGCACCAGATTCGCCACCAATCAATACAGTAACGTCAGTTTTTGCAACTCGCTCTGAAAGGGCTAAAAGTTGTTGGCTACGAATGTCACGACAAATAAAACCGTTCGGCCTGCGCTCTAACAAATTACCTAAATAACGCTTAAAATGACCCGGTTCAATAGGCAGTGTTAGTACATTTTTGGCTCCTAGGGCCATCGCTGTTACAGCGGTATGCACATCGGTCGCGTCTACTAATACCAATACATCGGCACGGTGAAGGGAATCTGCCAATTGCTTGAATGCAGCAGCCAGAGGCACTTGCAAATTGGTCGCATTAATAACCAATAATTCAATCTGACTGCGGCTCAACAAAATAGCCAGCTCATTCAAATTGTGTGCTGGCAACGCTATCAGCCCAGCACTACTTGCCATTTCGGCAAGCATATCTAGGCCCGTATCTTGGCTGTCTAGTATTGCAACTGTTGCGTTGGTTTTGGCCATCATTGAATCCGCTTGTAATTTGCCCAAGGGCGTAAAAACTCTACACAAGCTTAAATGCAATTTTAATGCCATAAAAATTAATATAGCTTAACGCATTGTTTTTTAACGATTTTTATATAAAATTTAAGGCTTTGATTAAAGAATAGACGGTATTACGTCAACATTAGCGGGGGGCTTATAGCTGGTATTTTTTAATTTTTTCGATCAATGTCGTACGCCTGACACATAGTAGGTCTGCAGCTTTACTTACATTACCTAAAGTTGCATCAAGTGCTTTTTGGATGAGCTGAGTTTCTAGCGCAATTAGCTGCTGCTTAAGGTCACACCCTTGGCTGATGTCGATACCTGAAATCAACACATCTACCAATTCTTGGGTATTAGCTAGCTGTTTATCAACCACAAGGGGCGTAAACAAACGGGGTGGGGCGGCAGTTTGGGGGAGCAACACCAATTCAGTTTGAACGTCCTCTGCCATCATTTCTGAGAGCAGTATGGGCGCACTCGGTTTGAGGTGTTGCAAGGTGATTTTAGTGCCTGGGTACAAAATACTCATGCGTTCAACTAAATTACGCAGCTCTCGACAATTGCCTTTCCATTCACGTTGCAAAAGTTCATGCGCTGCATCCGTTGATAGAGAAACTGGTGAATCATCACCAAAACTTAGGCCTTTGGCAAAGAAATCCCATAGCAATAAAATATCATCACCGCGGTCTCGTAGAGGGGGCATCTGAATAGGAAACACATTAAGCCGGTAGTAGAGGTCTTCACGAAAGCCACCAGAGGCGACTTTTTCAGATAAATTTTGATGTGTAGCTGCAACGATACGAACATTAATAGCACGCGGCTTTTCACTACCTACCCTATCAATCACTTGCTCTTGAAGTACGCGTAACAACTTAACCTGCATATTTAAGGGCATTTCGCCAATTTCATCAAGTAGTAAAGTGCCCTTATCAGCAAGCTCAAAGCGTCCTTTTTTAGTACTAAAGGCACCAGAAAACGCACCTTTTTCATGGCCAAACAATTCACTTTCAAGGAGTTCTGCAGGGATTGCACCACAGTTCACAGGCACGTATGAATATGCACAACGGTCAGATTCTTGGTGTAAGGCCTTGGCAACAAGCTCTTTACCTGTGCCAGATTCACCAAGAATTAGTACAGAGGCGCTAGACTTAGCTACCTGTTGAATCAACAGCTTAACCTGCTGCATAGGCACTGAGTTGCCTAACAATAACGCATCGGTATTTAGCATAAATCAAGTTCTTAAAACTGGGATTGTCAAAATACCGACGTATTCGATTAAATGCAAGTAAAACACTGAATTACTTTTAACTACCTAATAAGTAATGACTAATTAACCACTAAGCTAAGTGAAACTTAATTAGCCCTTTGGATAAAGTGCTTATCCAGAGGGATCTTTCCCCAAGACTCGCGAATATCTTTTACCATGGTTTGAATGTTTTGGATGGTCTTAGTGTCATTTTTTAAACTCGCAATAAATAGCTCTTGTGCCATATACAGGTACAAGGAATCTAAGTTGTCAGCCAACTCACTACCCGTTTCTATGTCCAAGCAATCTCGCATACCGTTTATAATAGCGATAGCACGGCTGCTTTGTTTGCTGCGCAAGGAGATGTTATTTTGCTGAATAGCGCCTATGGTCATACTCATCGCTTCAATGGCTCCGTCAAATAACATCAATACCAATTGATGAGGTGACGCGTACATTGCCTGGGTATCATTCTTAATACGTCCGTATTGAGCCAAAGCTGTATTAGCGTTCATAGGTGCCTCTTTAGTTAGTGTTTTGGTTACTTATCTTATCGACAATTACCAAACAAACTTAATAAAATGATGCCCTAATACGTTAATTATTTTAATCATTCTTGGATGTGAATGGCAGATTGCCCAGGCTGGATTTAAGATAGTCTTGCGTCGCCTTCATTTCATCCATAATTTTACTCATAGTACTAAACTGCTGGGTATAACGCGTCTGGATAGCAGCCATTTTTTTATCTAGGTCACTTTGCTCCACTAACAAATACTTTGTTTTATTGCTGTAACTGCTCTCCCTAGCCTTAACAAGGCCATCAAACGCTAAATAACTGGAGATCTGCTTGACGATATCACCAGCAATGCCACGGCTTGAGTCACCGTAACTGGGTTGGTTATCTGTATTTGCACTAAACATTTTAGTAATGTCAGTGTAATCACTGGTCAGTGCTGCAGATAAAGCGTTGTCGTTAACTTTGAATGTACCGTTACGCTGCAACGACACACCAATGTCAGACATACCCATTTTAGTAGCGCCAGGGGTAGAGCTGTCTGAAGTTAGAAAGCTACGCACTTTGTTTGTAATGGCAGTCACCGTGGCATCAGACTTTAGCAAACCTCCCTCAGTCGTTGCGGTGCCACTGACTGTTAGCCCCTTTACTACACCGTCGAACACGTTATAGGCCGCTACTAAAGCTTTAATAGACGCCTTGGCTGCGCTGGTATCCCTACTAACCGACAAAACCACTGCGCTAGTCGTTTCAGCCATTAGGTTTATTTTAAGGCCGGGCACCACACCACTAAGTTGGTTGCTTGCACTTGACACCAACAAACCATTAACACTGGCTTCGGCATTTTGCGCCGTTTGTATTTTATTACCGGGTAGTGCTAAACCAAACACAGTGTCGGTAATGGTCAGTGCATTACTACTTCCTTGCGGGCCTTCAACGACAACTCGAAATACACCCACACTGGTTTCTACTATGCGTGCGGACACGTCTGCAGTGAGGGCATTAATGCCATCAACTAGGTCATTTAACGTTGTAGCGCCAGCGGCAAGGGCTACCGTTTCTGTATTACCGTTACCTATTTTAATAGTTACAGAAGCTGGCGCTGCTGTGGTCTGATTAACGGATACATCGCTATAGGTGGACGATGTGATTACATCGTTCTTTGCTAATTGACTAACCGTTAACGTGTAGGTCCCAGGCAAGGCGCTAGTCGCATCGAAATTAGCAGAGACAACAGTTGGGGCAGAATTAGTTAACGATGAAAAATTAAAATCAGATTTATCATCGACCTTGGCAAAAGATGTTTGTAAGGTCTGTAGGGCAGATTTAAGCTGCGCCATACCTGATAGGTTTGCGTCTACATCTGCTGTGCGCCGGTCTATGGAGGACTGTTTACCCGCCTTCTCTGCGGCCACTAAAGCAGTAACAATTTGCTTCGTGTCAAACCCACCACCAGCACCCAAGGCTTGTAAATAATCCGTTTCCATATTGACCTCCACAATACTGCAGCAATGTTTCGCTGTGTTATAGAAAATATCCTAAATTCACCCTACTTTTTATTACTTCAAAAGCTGTAACACACCTTCACCAGACGCATTAGCCTGGGCTAGCATTGCCGTGCCTGCTTGCTGAAGCACTTGCGCTTTAGCAAGGTTTGCTGATTCAACCGCATAGTCTGCATCCTTAATACGAGACAGAGCAGCAGACTGACTTTCCACCCGATTCATCAGGTTAGATACTGTGTGATCAAGCTTTTTGGAGAGTGAACCAAGGTCTGCACGGTAAGCGTCCACCTTAGCCATACCGATATCAAGACTGCCCAACG
>Ga0209482_1001142_pt1 | contig 19404 bp, 13 predicted proteins | sample CoawatmetaG10DNA_FD_187512 | JGI IMG/M metagenome (GOLD analysis project Ga0209482, IMG submission 187512) | Marine microbial communities from the West Antarctic Peninsula - Coastal water metaG104-DNA (SPAdes) (version 2) | ecosystem: Environmental > Aquatic > Marine > Coastal ...
TCTCAACAATAAGCACCGACACCTCTATGATATCACCCAATGCTGCGGTTAACGCTAGGGGTTCAGTGTTTTTCATGGACGAGGGCGGATTCTTTGTTTACAACGGATCAGTACAACCGTTGCCATGCTCTGTAAAAGACTATGTTTTCTCAAACCTAAATGTCAGCCAAGCCTTTAAGGTGTTTGCCGCTGAAAACGCAGCGCACTCAGAGGTTACTTGGTACTACCCTATAGGGACAGGCAACACAGAGATAACAAACTACGTTACTTATAATTACGAAGAGAATCTGTGGTCTATAGGGACATTAACTAGAGGCGCATGGTATGACTCTGGTTTGGGAGACTTTCCTGTAGCAACCTCTATTATTACTGACACTAACGCCAACTACCTTTACGAGCATGAAAAAGGTTTTGATGATGACGGTCAGCCATTAACCGCCTATGTAGAGTCGGGCGACCTTGAGATTGGTGACGGCAATGTCTTTATGTTTATGACAGGAATTATTCCAGATTTCTCGTTTAAAGGAAGTGACCCATCTATTGCGATGACTATTAAGGGTAAAGATTATCCTTTGCAGGACGCATCAACTCTTGCAACAACTACGATAACGCCTTCCACGACAGAATCTCACATAAGAGCAAGGTCAAGACATCCAGTAATTCGCGTTGAAAGTACAGGCGAAGGTTACGGGTGGAGACTGGGAACTCTTAGGATAGATGTCAGGCAGGATGGTAGACGCTAATGGCTACAGTAAAAACACCACTGCCAGTTGCAACAGAAGAATACAGTCAGCGTAACGAGAATATTACTCGCAAAACGCTAGAGATTGCCCTGTCAAATGCAGACAACGAGATAACTATAGCAAAGCGGCAAAGCGACAAGACAGGCTCTTTAGCCTTGCGTAGGTTTCAGTTCTTACTAATGGGTGCTTCATGAGTGATGCAATCAAAATCCTTGGTCAGCTAGACGTATCGGCTACCACGGTAACTGTTTTATACACAGCACCAAACCTTACCCAGACAACGGTAAGCTCTCTTGTTATATGTAACAGGTCAGGAAGTGCAATCACGTTTAGAGTTAGCGTCCATGTTGCAGGCGCAAGCGCAGACGATAAGCAATTTTTATTCTATAATCAATCACTTGCGGCTGAAACTACTCAGACCGTGGTAATCGGTATTTGTCTTGGGCAGAACGATGTTATGAAAGTCTATGCAAGTGCAGCTAACGTAAGTTTTAACCTTTTTGGCGTGGAGACTAGCTAATGAACAACCAACGAATGATGAATCGACCTATGCAAGGTGCGGCAGAGCAGATGGCAACTCACGGTCGATATGGGGACAGTATGCTTGTCCACATGAATCCAGTTGAAGTTCAGGGGTTGGCATCTCTATCTCCCACAGGGTCTCTAACTAGAAATCCCATGACAGGGCAACCAGAAGCGTTTCTGCCCTTCTTAGCTCCATTACTTGGAAGCTTGGCGGGTAGTGCCGCCCTTACAGGGACAGCCGCAGGATTAGTTGGTGCAGGAGGTCTTAGTTCTTTAGCCGCAGGAGCTATAGGCTCTGGTCTTGCAACAACAGCCGTTACTGGTGACATTAAGCAAGGCTTGATGGCGGGTATTTCAGGCTATGGTATAGGTAGTGCTGTACAGGGTGCTTCTAATCTTATGAACCCAGAAGTTGCTAAAGCAGGTGCAGACCTAGCGGGTGCTGAAAAAAGTCTGGTAACATTACAGGAGACGGCTCTAGGAGACGATGCGGCTAAATTAATAAACACAAGCAATCAGGCTGTATTACAGGCTCCTGCGACAAGCCTTGACTTCAGCTCAGGAACCCCCGCGCCATCAATCAAAAACATTGCGGCAGGCACACCTCCGCCACAAGTGATTCAAAACACAGGCTCTATTGCCTACAAGCAGGGTGTTGTTGACAGATTAGAAGGTCAGGCAGGAAAAGACATATTTAAGAATATAACTGAAAATCCAATGGAGTTTGCAGGAAACTTTGGAAAAGAGTTAATGACTCCTAAATCCTTACTTCCTATCGCTGTAGGCGAAGGAATGAGGGGCGAAGACATGGCTAAAGATGATTTTCGAGACGCAGTTAACAAGATGAAGGCAGACAAACAAGCTACCCTTGATCGCTCCACTGCTGTACGAGATGCATCTATTGACCTAGCAAAACAAGACTACGGATACTCTGGCTATGCAGGTGGTGGTCTAGTATCTATAGACCCTAATGAGTATGCTCGTCAGATGAATGGTGTTCAAACTGTAGGTATGTTTACTGGCGGCTTGTCAGAATACTTAACAGGTCGTGGGAACCCCGAAAAACCGGGAGAAACTCAACGAACTTTACGCCCTGCAAATGTTGTCACTGCCGATCAATTACAAAAAGAAGCAGATGCATTAGTTGCTCAAGGAAGAGACCCAAGAGCAGGTTTCACAGGAGAGATTAACTACTTCAGGCAAACGCCAGAAGAAGCAGGAATACCTGTTCCTCCAGTTGAGGAACCTGAAGGAGAACCCAGTATCAACCCACCGACAGGCGTAGATTACCAAATAGGGATGATGCCAAACAAGGGCGGTGTGAACCCTTACAATGCCAACGGAACCCTAAGCCAGTCTAGCATTGAGCCATATGTAATGCCTGATCAGTTGGCATCAATAGCTAATCCAACAGCTACAGCTACGCCAACATTTACTCCTGCTGACATGGACAGCATTGCAAACCCTCAAGCCGCAACAGGCATAGCAAGTCTTGCAAGGGAGGCTCAGTCTTCACAAGATAGCGCAAAATCAGCAATAGACTTGATTGGAACAGAAGAGCCTCTTGTGCCTATATATGGTCTTGGGGGAATTCGATCTTCAATGGCAGGCGTAGGAGGTTTAAATTTTGCTGAAGGCGGTATTGCAGACATTGACCCAAATGCACAGCAGATGGCTCCTACGGCTATGCCCTCAGCCAATGGCTACGGCCCTGAAATGCGGATGCAAGACGAGTTAAGCATGGATGGTGGCGGTATGCAGATGATGACTGAGCAGGAGGTCATGGGTGTTGCAGGTCAAGTTGCCAATGCTCTTGCTCAAGGAGTTACTGTTGACAGGCTACCTCCTGAGCTAGTAGAACAGCTTAGAAAGGCAACTGGCATCTATGGAGAAGAAGCTGTAATGCAGATGATTATGCAGCTAACCAGTCAAGGTCAGCCTCCACAGGTTGATAATCGCCCTGTAATGCCTCCGCAAGAAATGCCTGCTTCAGATTTAGGGGCGGAAATGGGATTTCCTCAGCCTGATCCTAAAACGTATAACTTCCAAGAAGGGGGAGTAACGCCAAACCCTGAAATTCAACTAGTTGAGCAAACAATATCTGCTGTATTAGGTAAGGTTTCGCAAGAAGAAGCCGACATTATTATCAACATGTTTATCAGTGAGTTCGGGCAAGAAGCATTTGAAATGTTACGCGAACAAGCACTCCAATCTGTAGTTCCCAACGCTCAAACTGAGGGCGTAATAAGGGGTCAAGGGGGAGGCATGGATGACATGGTTAATGGTATGATTGGTACTGAACAACCAGTAGCTGTAAGCCCCGGAGAATATATCGTTCCTGCTGATGTTGTGTCTGGTTTAGGGGATGGAAGCACTGATGGTGGAGTACAAGAGTTAGATGGAATGCTCGATAGAGTAAGGCAGACCCGAACTGGAACTACTACGCAACCTGCACCAATGCGAACTGGAGGAGTTTTACCTGCATGAAGACTACAGCCAGAAAAGAAAATGCCCCTATGAGGGATATATCTAGAGAGCCTAGAGTTAAAAGCAAGAAGGCTCCTAGAAAAATTACTCATACTATAACCATAGCCCCTACAAATTATTTGAACGCGCTTTGGCCTGACGTTGAAAAACAGCTAGAACGCGCTGTTGTCAGATCAAATGGGCGGTGGACTATGGAGGTTCTATTTGACGTTATTGCCAGTGGGCAACAACAACTCTGGCTGTCTTTTGATGAAGATAAAAACATTGATGGCGTAGGTACTACTGAAATAGTTAATTACCCAAACAAAAAGATGCTTGCTATCCAGTTTTTGGGTGGCGATAGATTTAATGATTGGGTGTGGGAAATGTTAGAACGATTTAACTCTTTTGCTGAAGAGACAGGGTGCAATGGAATAGAAGCCACTGCAAGGCAAGGGTTCTGGAAATGGCTTGATCAAGATGATTTCAAGCAATCTTATGTAGTGTATGAGAAGAGGATTGATAAATGAGTAAAGGTGGTGGAAGCAGCGGCACACAGCAGGTTGAGCAGACAACAACCAACCTCCCAGAGTACGCAAGACCGTTCTATGAGAGCCTGCTAGGTCGGGCTACATACGAGAGTGAGCGCGGGTATGAAGGATATCCCGGCCAACGTATAGCCGACTTTAATGACTATGAGAATGCGGGAATGCAGGGCATGGCTGATATGGCTATGCAGGGTGATCCTGAGCAGTTTAATCAAGCCTCCTACATTGCTTCTCAAGTTGGCGCACAGAACCCAAATCAAGCAGGTTCAGTTGTTGACCAGTACCAACCAAATCTTCAAGGCTCAGAATATTTTGCGGGTAACATAGACTCAGGGTATAACGCAGGAGATATGAGGCAAGGTTATCAGGCGGGACAGCGAGGGATGGGCTATCAAGCAGGCAACTTGCAAAGCGACTTTAACGCAGGGAAATTTGATCCTAATTATCAAGCACAACAAAGATCGTCAGGATTTAATCCTGAAGCTTCTAGTTCTGGTTATCAAGGGTCTAATTTTGATCCGGGATATTTCGCTAAAGAGTTAGGGCAGGATTATTCTGCTAGAGACCTGAACAGCGAGTACACAGGACAATTCAACGCAGGCCCATCTTTTGAAGCAGGCACACTTGCTGACTCAGGAGTGATACAAGACTACATGAACCCTTATCAGCAACTTGTTACTGACGTTGAGAAGCGTGAGGTGCAAAGAGCGGCTGACATTCAAGGTGCAAACATTGGGGCGCAAGCGGCTCAGTCTGGAGGCTTGGGTGGATACAGAGAAGCTATCATGCTTTCTGAGCAGGACAGGAACCTTCAGCAACAACTAGGCGATGTTCAAGCTAGAGGCGATCAAGCGTCATTCGCACAAGCACAGCAGGCTTTTGAGGCTGATCGTGCGGCAAGGCTGTCAGCATCTCAGATGGGCCTTCAGCAGGGTGTAGCAGGTGATTCGTCAAGTCAGCAGGCAGAGCAATTGCGCCAGTCTGCATTTGGGGCTACTGAGCAAGCTAGGCAAGCCCAACAGAATATGGCTATTAGCTCGTTTGAAGCAGGCGAAAGAGCGAAGCAACAGGCGGCTCAGTTAGGCATGACTGCTCAACAGCAAGAAGATGCGAGCAGACAAGCTCAAGAACAGTTTAGGCAAGGTTCTTTCGGTCAAACCCAACAAGGTCAAATACAATCAGAAAAATTTAAGGCAGACGCATTTAACGCAGGAGAGTCGGCAAGGCAACAAGCTGCTTCGATGGGGATGAACGCACAGCAACAAGAAGAAGCTTCTCGACAAGCATCTGAGCAGTTTAGGCAGTCTGCATTCTCTCAAACTCAATCGTTTAGACAGGCTCAGGAACAATTTGGTCAAGCTCAGTTTGGGCAGAACGAACAGCTTAGGATGGCTCAACAACAAGAAAACAGAGCAGTGTTTGAAGCCAACCAGAGAGCGCAACAAGAGGGTGCTAGGCTTGGACTGTCTGCTCAAGAGATTCAAGAAAAAGTTAATCAGGCTCAGAATGCGGCTAGAATGCAAGCAAGAGACACCAACAACCAGAACATGCTCAATAGAGCAAATCTAGGTATGCAGGGTATCGACTCAGACAGAGCGAACAGAGATCAGATGCTAAGGTCTTCTGAGATGCTAGGTCAGCTTGGCGGTCAAAGCCAGAAGATGGGCATAGAAAGGCTTCGTAACCTGCAAGCGGCAGGTCAGAATCAAAGAGGCATGGATCAACGTAGTATGGACATGGGATATGAAGACTTCTTGCGTCAACAGTCGTTTGGCCGCGAGCAACTTGGTCTTCTTAGCAACATGTTACAAGGAGTGCCGATTACGGCAGGAAGCACAACAGCAAGTTTTGGTGGCGGTGCAAGTCCTTATTCTCAAGCACTTGGTGCAGGTATTGGTGGTGTAGGTCTCTACAACGCAATGGGTTAACTAAATTAAGAGGTTAGTGATAAGCTAATGAATATATTAGAGCAAGAAGACCTCATCAAGGGACTTGATGACCGTAGACTACAAGAAGAAGCCAAGCGACCCTCTGGGAATGTTCCTCAGTTTTTGGTTGTGTCTGAAATTCAACGCAGAACTGACATGCGTAAGAAGTTTCAAGGCTCTGATCAGCAACAGCCTCAAGGCACTATAGCAGATCAAATAACCCAAGCAGGGATTGGTTCTATACAGCCTCCTCAGATGATGCAAGGTCAGCCTATGCCCATGCAGGGACAGCCTATGCCCATGCAAGCATATGGCGGGGGGATGACTCCGTTTATGCGTAAGTATGCGGGTGGTGGTGTTGTTCGTATGCAGAGAGGTGGTATGGCCCCGCAAGCTCAAATGCTTGCTTTATTTACTGATCTTAAAAACCGAGGTTTTAGTGGGCAAGACGTTTTGGATATAGTTGGAAGTCAATCTCCAAGAGGTGGTGAAAACGAATCAATATTAGACATTTTTGATAACACAAAAAATCCATTATCTCAGTCTTTTTCGGCAATTTATCCTAATTTTTCGGGAACCACTGACACAAGCTTAAACCTTAGCCAGAATTCAGGTAGCGAATTCCCTAATGCAATAATAGAGGATAGCGAATCCTCAAACCGTATTCTAGCTACATCAGGCAATCCAACGGCTGATGGCTATGTTGAACCAGTTAGCATTAATATGCCAGAAGTGGTTAGTAAAGAAATGAGCCTTAGCGAAATGCTAGGTAGGGGAGAGATACCCGAAAGTAACTATATTAATAATTTTTTAAACATAAATTCTCCTGAATCTAGGCTTTTAGATGCCGAGTCAGCAATATCCAGTGGCTATACGCCAAAACCAGAAGCAGAGGCAGATGAAGTTTCTAAGCAAGATGCGTCAAGTGACGGCACTTTCTCACAGATAATGTCGGCATTAAACCCTTTTCAATCTTCAGGTGGCAGAACAGCAAGCAACATGGAAGGAGCTTTAGTTGATTCGACTCTTCCCAGAAATCGCAGCTTCACCGAGCCTTTAATGACTAACCCTGTTACAGGAAGGCCGTTATTTGGAACTGACAGTAAAAAATATTCAGGTTTATCACCTGATCAGGCAAGAGAGCTAGACAGGCAAGAAACAGTCGATAGCTATACAAAAGTTCCTAGAGTTGATGTGCCAGAAGGGTTTATTAATGTAGATGGTTCGCTTAGACCTATTGATTCGTTTGGCGTTAAATCTGGATCAGGAATTAGAGCCATACAAAACAAGGAAGAGCAAGACCGTATAAGAGCATCAATAGCCGCTATTCCACAAACTGGCCCTGCCGTTATTCAGCCTAAAGTTGTTGAAAAAATTATTGGCGATCCTGTTGTAGAAGCTAATGTCGATCCTGTTGTAGAATCTGCTGAACAGACTATAAAGATAGCCAGAGACAAAAGACCTCAAGTCGATATTGATGCTAAGGCTAAGAAAAACAAAATAACTTCTGGAGCCTCTGGGCTAGGCAATTTGTTCGGCCTTGAAGGTGATAAAAAACAGGCATTCTCTATGGCTCTCATGGCTTTGGGCGCAGGTATCGCCAAAGGAGACACAGCAGGTGGGCTTAAGGATGCAGGTCTAGCAATGAACGCTATTAATGAGCAGAACCTAGATAGAGAAGATAAGCGTTTGGATCGTATTGGCAAGGCAGAAGACAGAGATTTAAGGCGGCTTGATCTTAAGGATTCAAAAGAAGAGCGCCAAGCGCGAAGGACAGAACAGGCATATCAAAATAAAATAAGAAATGAATTCAGTGTTCAAAGGGCAATGGCTACATATGATTCGCTTCATAAAGACGATATAGACCCAGACCCGCAGGCAAGAATTAATCACTTAAGAGAACTAAGGGCTTCTGTTGGTTTAACAACTGATCCATCACTGATCAACAATCAAGCTTTATCTGCAAATGGTACAGCTGCATTTTCTAGCCTCAAGAAGAGATAATTATGATTGATGTAACGCTTCCCAATGGATTTGTTATTAGCGGAGTTCCTGATGACATCAGTCAAAAAGAGCTTTCTGAAATAGCAATTGCCAATGGACTTGCAACATCCGCAGATTTTGAAGAAGAAGATATTTATGCTGACGAAAGAACTATTGGCGGGTCTATCGCGGAATTCGGAAAATCTATTCCTCGCGGATTTGCAGGTTCATTCTTAAGTGCTGCCGAAGGTTTAGCCGAGCTTGCTGACGCAGGCACTAACGCTATTGGCCTTGACGATCTAATAGACAGTGGCGATGACAACGAGCTTGTTCGTTTAGCTAGAGAGGGGCGTAATGCCGTCAATGAAGGCTTCCTTAAGGCTGATGTAAAGTATCAAGACGAATGGTTTACCAAGTTCGGTGAAGGCCTTGGCTCGCTTGCCTCATTCTTTACACCCGCAGGCGCAGTTAAGCTTGCAGGTCTTACAGGCAAGGCCGCGAGTAGAACACAGTTAGCAGGCGGATTAACGCTTGCAGGTGGTGCAGGTGCAGGAGATCAAGCGCAAAGAATACAAGCCGCTAGGGACGCAGGTATTGAGGTCTCTGAGGGCGAAGAAGATGCATCTATAGGGCTTGGTACGCTAGTAGGCTTTACTGAAATGGCTCCAGTGGGAAGGCTTCTTAGCAAGATCAGCAAGAGCGCACCGAAGCAAGTTCAAGACAATATTAAATCAAGACTTCTTAGCGGTCTTAAGTCTGGCGGCTTTGAAGGACTTCAAGAAGTCACCGCAAACATTGCCCAGAATGCAATTGAGCGTGGAATATACAACGAAGACCTTGCTGTCAACGACTCAATGGCAGACTTGCTTAAGTCTGATGAGTTCACTGTTGGCGCGGCCAGTGGTTTTGTTGCTGACATGGTATTAACTAGCATTGCCTTGAGAAGAAACAGGTATGCCACCCAAGAGCAGAAGGATAGAGAAGGACTAGAGCGAGAATCCAAAGAAGAACGGATTGTTGCGGGTGAGCAAGCTGTGTCTGACCTCCAAGCAAGAGAGGAGCAAGAGGCTCAACAAAGAAATCAAGAAGAGCAAGCTTTAGACTTTCAGCCTGAAGTAGCGGGTATTGACCCTGCTCAGATAGACGCGCCTACTCCTCAGCAGATAACAAGACAGCTATCCCGAAGAAACAGATATCTAGACATTGTTGATGCTACTAATCCAGAAGATGTTGAGAACTACCAAGCTGAAGAAAGAGTCAGAACAACTACAGTTAAAGGCAGACAGGTAGAAACTCGCTACGTCATTGACGTTAAGCCTGACGGAACAACGCAGGAGATAAAAACATCTGTTAACGGTGTGCCAAATCCTAACTTGCAGATTCAAGAGCTTGCTCCCCAGTCAGAAGGCCTACAGGCTAACAGAAAGAAAGCTCCCGCATTAGACCACGCAAACCACATATATGGTGTTTTAGGCAGGTCATTCCCTACAGCAGGCAAGTTTGAAGTAGACATGCCTAGCGCAGAAAATCCAAGCGTGTCTCCCAATCAGGTTGTTCATGTATCTCCAGATGGAAAAAGAACACCCTTTGGGCGAAATGTTAACTCCATAGAAGACGCTTCTATTCTAGCGGGTAGCTTAAACGAAAAAATTCTTAGCAACCAAGTCCTTAACTCTGTTGCACAGGTTATCAATACCGCTCCAGATAGCTACTCTCCTGAAGTTAAGCGTACACTTGTTGAGTATGGCGATACTATTCTCCACCCTGATGAGTCGCTATATAGTGCATCCGAGATAGACTCTGCGGCAGGAACTACTATTGCACAAGGATATCAAGAGGGCAGTCGAGCTACAGACTTGGTTGCTGAGGGTGTCCCCGCCAGAAAGCTAACGGCATCTCAAAAGATAAATGCAAGGCGCGTTAGAGATGGACTGCCTGAAACAGACAAGTTTACCCCTGCCGAAGCCAAGGCTGTACTTAGAGGTAAGTTTGGACTCTTAATTAGACGGCCTGAAACTCTTAGGACTGCAATATATAAGACCCAAAAAGTTGTTAACAAAAAGACAAAGAAAGATGAGTTTGTGTTGGTCTCCGAGAATGGAGACATCATAACTGGCCGTCCACCAAGCTCCTCAACATTTAATAGTGCGGGACAACTGGTCTCAAAAGGTGAGGCATTAGAACAGCTTGAGGCCGGAAAAAGAAGGTCAAAAGTAAAGTTTGCAACCAGATATGATGCTCAGAAATACGCTTCACAGCTTAATAAGAATCTAGGGATAGACCCTAGAGATGTAGTCTTAGAGAACAGTGACATTGATCTAAGCGTCATTCAGGGCGTAAGAGACCTGCTTACTCAGGTAGACTACACTGCCAGTTCAGATGTTGTTAGGGATGCCCTTGCTCGAAATAACATCACTAACGACATTGACTCCCCTGCAATACGCACGTTAGCTGAGAACTTCACTGGCGTAAAAGCAAGTGGAAGTAAAAAGATAGATGAGATGAACAAGGGAGAGTTAAAGGCTCTTGTCCAAGGCATTAGGTCTCTGCCAAGGTTTGACTCCCCAACAAACCTTCCAGTGTTTAAGCATAACGGCTACACCTCTGCTGAGTTTGGGTCGGCCTTGCAGTTTGTTAGGCAGAACGATAACGACACAACCAATCTTGTAGGCATTGCTGAGTCAATAGGCTTAGACCTTATGACTGACCCTGCCGCTCTCAAGAAGGCTCAAGAGCTTTCTGATGCCATTGAAGCGCATATTGCACCTGTAAAGAAAGTTAAAACGGCTGTAGAGCCTGATCTTGAGATTCAATCAGACCAAGCACCGCTGATGCTCCCGTCACCTGCCCCTACTGTTGATATCAACAAGTTAACAGCAATACTGAAGTCCCGGATGAATTCCTTTGGGCTTACTGATATTCCGGTCAGGATAGATTATGCCTTGCGAAGAGTTGCAAGGAACGCTGAAGGTGAACTTGTGTTTGGTGTTAGGCAGGGGATGCTTAAAGACGATGCAACTGGCGAACTGTTGCTTGACTCTAAAGGCAAGTCTCTTATGGGTGCTAAGAGACAGGGTATAAACGAAGACCCTAATGCCTCCGTTACCGAGGCATACTATTCCCCTGATGTAAAAGCAATATTTATGGCTGTTGACACCGTGGTAGGCATCAAAGATATGTCTCCTGAGCAACAAGAAGCTGAATTTGTTCGTCTGCTAGACCATGAAATGATCCACGGCATGAGACAGCTTGATTTGTGGACAGAAAAAGAATGGCAGTTACTTTCAAGTCTTGCGGGGAAAAGAAAGAACCGCAATAAAATAACATTTTTGGATGCGGCAAAGGCTAATTATGTCGGCCCTGTTGTTCAGATGGAAGAAGCTATTGCCGAAATGACTAGAGAGGCAAGGGCAGACCCCAAGATAGTGACGGGAAAGCCAAGAACCTTGCTAAAGAGAATAACAGATTTCTATACAAAGTCAGTGAGTGCCATTAACGGCTTTGGCTTTAATTCATTCGACAGCATCATACAGGGCATAGAGTCTGGAGAGATTGGAAGCAGGACTAGAGGAAAAAGCCAAGTAAATCCAGAAGGCCCAATACGAACTCTCCTTGAGACAGAAAGACAACAGGGAGTGCCTTTCTTTAATGCGGAACAGGATTTAAGAGCAGGTATTGCACAGACAGATCAGCCAGAAGAAGGAGATGTTAAGCGACCCTTCAAGCAATCTATAAGCGACTCTGAAGGCTTAGATGAGACTATATCTGAGGCCGACACTCAGGCTCAGATGAGCTTTGTTGAGTCGGATATCATGGAGTCAAGAACGACTCCTGACCTTGACGTTCCTGCCACTTCTGTACTTCAATTTGCTCCTTGGGAGCCTGCGTTACAGGCCGCTACAGACTACACTCAACAGTCTGGCATTGATTATATGCCTCCTGACAGACATGTTCTGGCTAACCCAGAGCGTGGGGCAGAGATAGCGGATGAATACGAGTTGATGGATCACGCTCCTAACGACCCGTTAGTTCAAGAGGCTTATCAAGCCTTGGTTGATGAGACCCTTGCTCAGTATGACTACCTGTTGCAGACAGGCTTGCAGGTTGAGCTTATGGGCAAGGAAGACCCTTATGACGGCAAGCCGTCTAACGCCATCAAAGACATTAAAAAGAACAACCATCTCTATGTATTCCCTACTACAGAGGGATATGGGCCATCGGATCAAAACTTTGAAGACCTTAGTGTTTCCGAGTTTCCGCTACTGGCAGAAACGCAGTACAGAGATATTAACGGTGTCCCACTCCTTGCTAATGATGTGTTCAGGGCAGTGCATGACTTCTACGGACACGTTAAGTCAGGTACTACCTTTAGAGCAACTGGAGAAGAAAACGCTTGGCAGAACCATGCGGCAATGTATTCTCCTTTAGCTAGAAGGGCTATGACCACCGAAACTAGAGGACAGAACTCTTGGGTTAACTTTGGTGAGTTTGGCGAGAGCAACAGAACTGCACAGCTAGAGCAGACTAAGTTTGCTGTGCAAAAAACGGGGCTTATGCCCATATGGACTTCAGAAGAAAATAGGATTAGTGCTGATGTTAGACGAAGAAGATTTGAGAGCAGTATCGGAGATGCATCGTCTGGGCTTGCGGGAGCAGTCGATGGCAACGGAAGAGTCGAGCTTACCCATTATGCGAGCAAAGAATTACAAAGGGGTGATCCGAACCGTTGGGGATCAAACCTTAGCAGGAACACCGCAGGCGAGAAGCAAAGAGTCAGCACAGCCCCTCCACGAACCTACTTTGGTATCGAGTCGGGCGTTCAGAACGGGTATAGGAAGGAGCAGGGGCTAGGACGCTTTAAGCATACCGCTGAAGTTGATGCTAGTCTTCTGTACGACTACAACAATGACCCAGAAGGCTTCTACAAAGGAACCCCATTACAGCGTAGCCGAGATTATACGGGATACGAAAACAAAATAAAAAATGCAGGCTATACTGGCTACTATGTTGATGGATTTAATGGCCTTACGGTAGCTGCATTTGACCCTTTGGTTATGGAGTCTGAAGAAGTCTCTTCAAAAGAAGATGCTATAAAAAATGCAGGGCTAGACAAAGGCTTTAACCCAAAGATAGAAGGAAAGATAATACCAGAAGGTGCTATAGAAAAGGCCGTTGAAAAGAATATAGAGAAAGCCAGAAATACTCCTAACATGTTAACTCCTGTAGTTAACCCAGAATCAAACCCTCGCGCCCAGTATATTGCTGAGAATCCAAATGACGGGTTGAGGCTGTCTGACCCTGAAATACTTTCGTCCTTAAGAAAGCAACCTGAGTACAGCCCAAGAGCAAAAGCCGCTTTAGACCAAACGGTTACAGCGGCTCCCACTGCACCTGCATCTAGAGCCTATCTAGACGTTACAAACACAGGAGCAATAGGTGAGTTCTTTATCAAGGCAAGTGCCAAGTTAAAGAATCGATACGCTAGGCTTGAGCAGATTTACAATGATCCAGACTTAGGCTTTAGAGATGTTCTTGCTGATTCAAGTGCTTTCGCTGCGGCATTGTTTGCTGACAGGTCAAAAGGCATAACAGCAGAAACCATAAAGAGCGGCTTTGTATCTTACAAGAACGGCATAACAAAAGTAGAGAAGTTCATTCACAAGAATAGAGAGTACAGGGGTCTTATTGATGTAATGTCCCCATTGTATCAAAACAAATACGGTGTTGATCTTGAGAAGTTAGCGCAGGGTTACGCCATCGCAATACGATCAAAAAGACTGCGAGAAGAAAAGGGACTAGCTACACCTGCTGACGGGGATACCCTTGACGCGCTTATGCCAGAAATCAACAAGTATAAGGATGAGAACGGCAACAACATAATTGAGGAGTGGTTTAGCACTTGGCAAGCTTACAACTCAAAGACTGTAGAGTTTCTTTTAGATACTGGTGTTCTTGATGCTGAAACAGCTAAAACGTGGATGGATCAGGCTGACTACGTCCCGTTCTATCGACAAGCTGAAGACCCCAATGCCCCAGACAAAATGCCTGCAATATTCAAAGGCATGACATCTGCCGCTACATTTAAGGAGTTAAAGGGAGGAGACACCGCTGTAACCGTTCCCTTGCTTGACGCAATAACTAGAAACCTAGATGCGGCTATCGGCATGGGCATGAGAAATGTGGCCCAACAACGAATCGTTAGAGACATGAAGTCCCTTGGACTGGCTAGAGAGGTAATCGCAGGTCAGCAAGGAAATAATATTATTAGCTTTAGGGTTAACGGCAAGAAAAGAGACTTTGCCATTGATGACCCGTTGATGTTTGAATCCATGCAATTGAAGGGTGGCGGCAGTATGGAGACCATGCTGACAAGTGTTGTGGGCGCACCATCTAGAGTTTTACGGGAAATGATAACAAGAGACCCCGGATTCATGATTGTTAACATGTTAAGAGATACGCTATCGACATATGTTACCTCTGGATCAGACTTTGTTCCCGTGTGGAGTACACTTAAAAATGCGACCACAGGGGTAGAGACTTTATCTAAGTACGGAGTTGTTGGCGGTTACGACTTTGGTAATGACCCTGACAATGTGTTTAAAGACTTTGAGAAGGAGATGGCCAAGCGCGGAGATGGAGGTGTGCGAAACATTGCCTTCAGGCTTTGGGACTATCTTGGCGAAGCAACAACAGCCTCAGATGCCGCAACCAGAAAGGCCGTATATGACGATGTTCTTGCAAGAACTGGAAACGAAGCAGAAGCTGCTTTTCAGGCTCTTGAAGTTATTAACTTCTCAAGAAGAGGTAACAGCCCTCTTGCCCGTGTAGTTACAGCCGCTATTCCTTTCCTGAATGCAAGATTTCAGGGCTTAGACGTATTTGTAAGGTCGGCTAGAGGGAATTATGGAACCAATAAAGATTTATCAAAAAGCAAGCAGGCACAGATCGTTGCCTTGCGCGGGGCTATGTTAGCCTCATTAACTGCTATGTACTTCTTGATGTTTAGCGATGATGAGCAATATAAGAACGCTGACGAACATACCAGAGATAACAATTGGTTGCTACCAACTCCGTGGGGCGTACCATTTAAAGTGCCTATTCCTTTTGAAATTGGTTTGATTTTTAAAACATTCCCTGAGAAGGCATTGGCTGTAGCAACTGATAAGTCTACTGGCCGTGAAGCGTTGAAGTCTGCAATTACAGCAACCACAGGCACATTAGGAATCAATCCTCTTGGAGCGCAAATAACGAAGCCTCTGCTTGAAGCATACATGAACCACAATTTTTTTACTGGAAACCCAATTGTTTCTAAGTATCTTGATGGGGACATGGAGGCGGCATTTATTGACAGAGATTCAACAAACAGGGCGGCTATAGAGATTGGTCAGGCTCTTGGCATTAATCCCCTCAAACTTGAGCATGTAATGAAAGGTTACACTGGAACAATAGGTTCATATGTACTGGATGCTGTTGACTCCTTGCTGAGGTCTACAGCCTTGTCGGGCGATCCAAGTATCCAGATGCCAAGCCGACCTGTAACTGAGTACCCAATCATAAAAAGGTTTTTTGCCAGAAATAACAACTCAGGTCAAAAAGAAGACTTTTACGAACTGCACAAAGAAATAAGGAAGATTACATCGACATTAAACGATCTTAAAGAGAAAGGACGCATAGACGAATACAAGCGATATCTTGAAGGCAGAGAGGTCTTGGTTGGCCTCAAGGGAAATGTAAACTATGTTGCAAATCAGCTAACATACATACGAAACCAGAAGAGCAAGGTAATGAAGTCCGATTTAAGCCCCGAAAGAAAGAGAGAAGAAACGGATGAGTTGATCGCAAAAGAGAAGCACGTTCTTAAGGTCACTTCAGTGCTGAAGCGCAAGGCAGACCTGCCAGTATTCGACACGTTGTACAGGTAGTTCTACTAGGCCTTATATATAAGAGGTTAACAGCAAGGAATGATTTGGGTTCAATTCCCCACATTGACGTTGTAATAGTGGTGGTTGAGAGAATTGCCCGCATGAACTTAGGGGTTTTGGCGAACGGGACTTCATAATCTCTTTTTTGTGCGCTTATCGAGGGATAAGAGGAATAACTCGATGCCACCACTCACCGAATCTTTTATTCGCCAACTTTTACTCTACCGTACTAATTAGGGTAGTGCCAGTGTTTAGTTGAACATCTTTGACCATATACCGATGGGCGTAAGGTCGGACTGATGAAGGGCGTGACCCTCACCCTTTCCCAAGTCAGTCAGTGTGCTTTCGCACAACAGATGATCTTTTGAGGCAAACCCTGCACACCGATAATTAGGGAATGTTCCGATCATTAACATGTAGAAGTCTGAAGGGTTCTTGATCTTGTTCTTTACAGCTAAAAGCTTACCTGACTCGTACTTTGTTACCTTCACATCAACCGTATAGCCCTTGCTAGTAATCAGGTCGTGTACTGGGATGCTTTCGGTTTGCAGGTCAGGATACACGTTAAGTAGCCTACAAGCGGCTATCTCAGCGGCCATGCCCTCTAAGTCTGTAGCCATGTTGGACTGATCGCCAATCTTGTTATCTTTAATGCCTTTAGATCGAGCGTTCTGATATCTGCTTGTTGCTAGGAAGGTTGCAAGCTTCTGCTCCGCTTCATTCAGCACGATAGATACAGTAATAGTCATTGTTTTCTCCAGACTTCTTGTTGCCACTTACAGCTTAGGCTCTTGTCGAAAACTAACAGGAATCTATGCTTCTGACTCCTATCTCTCCACTCACCTTTTAAACCCTTCATCTTGCCTCTGACATGTTTGATCATCTGAGTCCCTGCAAACATATCGTCTTGAATTGACTCTACAAAAAAGTCTTTCTTCTTATCGCTAAGACCGTAATACTTAAAATTAGATGCAGAGTAAATGACCCCACTGTGATGATCATTGTCAGCGTAACTCAGGACTGCCCGTACAAATTCCTCTGCTCTTAACATCTTGATTGCTCTGGACATAAACCATGTCGCCAGATTATGTTCTGATACTTGATGGCTTGGCTCCAAAACAAAACGGCTTAGTTCCCACAACCCATCTTGATCCGTTCGCTCCATGCCAAAGCAGGATTGACTTAACTCTGGAACAGGAAAGCCAGTGAATATGCACCCGCCAACAACCTTTCCTTTGTGAATTAATCCCACATTAAATCCGCTTTTAAACCCTGCGGATATCTTTGACAAGTAATGATGCTTTCTCATCAAGCCCCCAAGAAGATTTTTTGGTATGGGCGTAACAGAATATTCAGACTTACTCACTGCTTCTCCGCAGGAGGAACTTGGAAGTCTAATTCAGCGGCTGTAAATATCAACATCTCAATAAGAGTGGAATACTCTACAACCCCAACCTCTGAACTTCTTTTTACTGGCCGTCTTATGTCGCCAAGGGTGGTGGCAATGTGTTCACTTCCAAATGTTCTGCACAAAAGTTCTTCGTGCATCTCATCGTGAGTCATGCCCACAAATTTAGCGAACTCACCGCACCATTTCCTGTAGTACCTTTCCTGTGTCGATGATCTTGACTTGGTGATGCCCTTTATCTCTATGGAGATACCTCGCTTAGACTTTAAGCATAGGTTCATCAAGGCAAGGCTTCTTTCGGGGAAAAGGTTGCAGAGCGGTAGAAGGATATCTACCACTCCGCTGTTCTCTTTTAGATTCAGCTTAATCATGATTCTAGAAAGGTATGTCTTCGTCAAACTGCTCAGGTGCAGGTGCAGGTGCAGGAGCAGGGGCAGGAGCAGACTCAGGGTTATAAACCTCAGTGCTAAGATACATGTACTCTGCGCCAGTGTTCTTGGCTACACGGTTCCATGATGCAATCTGCATCTTAAGCTTGAAGTCAGGTACAGGGTTGGCTTGATTGGCTTTAGCCATCGATAGGAGTTCACGCAACTGAGCGGAACTTACTTCGACATTACCCCTCCAGTCAGGTTGCTTTTCGTTCTGCTTCTCGTTTGCAAACATTGCGCCTTCGCCTTTCGGATATTGCTTATTCATCGTTTCCTTCCTTTTTATCGAGTGATTTAGATAGTGCAGTGAATTTCACCTTAAGCATGTTGTATGCGTCAAGATGGTTGGTTGTTAAGTGATCAATCGTCTTCTTGTTGGCTTGCCATTGACTCCTAAGACCATCAGGCGAGTCAATCATCTTTGTTGCTACCTCAATCATCTGATCTACCCAGTGGTGAGCATCAGAATCCTTCCATGTTAAGTAGGACTCAGACGAGTCAACAACTGGAGCAACTTCAGCCTTAACAGGACTTTCTGCGGGAGGGTTACTTTTCGTAACAGCCTTGGCTTTCACTGGCTTGCTTGCAACTTGTTCAACAACAGCGTCATCAATCATATCTTCTGGTTGAGTTTGTCCACGGTATATATGGAATCCCAAGCCGAAAAGTCCAATTGTTTTCACAAGACAACGCATCTTGTTATCGGAAATATCCCTAGATGAAGGGTTGGGTATCGTTTTATTTGCATAGTTCATAACAGGCAACCACATACTCCTGACAAGACCATGTATCTCCACCTGACAAACAACTGATACTGATCCATCTGCATAGACCTCGTTGTCTAGATAAGCAAAGGTTGCCTCTGGATAATTATCCATGAGTAAAGCCCAAGCTTCATTCCAAGCAAGGTAAGTTAGCCCGTTCTTGCTCTTGGCATTCTTCGAGCAATCTACAGCGGATAGGTTTTTCCATATAGCCCTGAAAGTTATTTCAGGATACTGTTCTTTTTTTGGCATTTCGCACTCCTAGTTTTGACTTGAAAATGGGTTCTTAGTAAACCCCTTGAAATTCTTTCTATAAGCTATACCAGATTCCTTAAAGCCTATCTCAATCGACTTCTCAAGAATCTCTACAATCTCTAAAGGCTCTAGCTCGTAAAACACCTTTGCCTCTAAGTCTGTGATCCAACCTTTTGTCCAAGTAAACTTGAACGTGTCACCAATCAGTCTAGACTTTAGGTCTGGTATATCGGTGATCGACCATATCGACACCATCTTTAAATATGTAGCTTTGTCGCTTCCAATCACGAACGATACTCCCCTGTAAATTGTGGACACCATTTGCTGACTCGACACCAATCCTGAATACATCTGGTAGCCTCGCCCCTTCTCACTTCAACAGAATGTTTCTCAGGCTCAATTGCTATAGCGTCCATGAACTCATCAGCGTA
>Ga0209482_1001146_pt1 | contig 19335 bp, 15 predicted proteins | sample CoawatmetaG10DNA_FD_187512 | JGI IMG/M metagenome (GOLD analysis project Ga0209482, IMG submission 187512) | Marine microbial communities from the West Antarctic Peninsula - Coastal water metaG104-DNA (SPAdes) (version 2) | ecosystem: Environmental > Aquatic > Marine > Coastal ...
AAGTGAATATCATCATCCACTTCAGCCAATAATTTTTTAAGTGAATGAAATAATGTAACTGGATTTGAGCCTGCAAGGCTACAAATACCAACACCATAAACAAATAATGTGTCACCAGCAATAAGGTGCTCATCTAAAAGATAGCAAATACCACCAGCTGTATGTCCAGGCGTTTCAATAATTTTTATTTCAGTTTTTCCTAGGTTGATGATTTCACCATCTTTAACAGTATGAACTTTATTTTCAATATTTAGGTAAGGAACTTCATTAACGCCAGCAGTAATTTTTGCACCTGTTTTATTAGCTAAGTCATCGACCGCATTTGTATGGTCACCATGCCAGTGAGTAATCCAAATATCAGTAAGGGTATAGCCCTTGTCATTAATTTTCTTTAGAAATAAATCTGGCTCCCATGCTGGGTCAACGATTGCGCATGTCTTAGTTGACTCATCAAAAATAAAATGAATTGAATTTTCATAGGCGCCAATATGATATAGCACGTCTATTGAGTATTGATTGCTAGTGTATGTTTTTTCCATAATGCATTATTTTACCAATTTTGACTTGACTGAAATGATATACAGATTATAATTTACGCTTTTGCTAAACATCCTAGTTTCTTGGGGCTATAGCTCAGCTGGGAGAGCGCTTCGCTGGCAGTGAAGAGGTCGGCGGTTCGATCCCGCCTAGCTCCACCAAGCAAAATAGTTTTAATGTCGCGTTCGTCTATCGGTTAGGACTCCAGGTTTTCATCCTGGCAAGAGGGGTTCGATTCCCCTACGCGATGCCATTTTTTTAATTAAAAAAGGCAAATTTTAATCAAGTATTCTAAAGTTGTATCATAAAAACCCTCTGTCCCGTTCGTCTAGTGGCCTAGGACGCCAGGATTTCATCTTGGAAACAGGTAGTTCGAATCTCCTACGGGACGCCACTTTATCAGACTTTAAGTTATGATTCTAAAAGAAGTTGGAATTATGTTTGCACTCACCCCCTCTGATATGGGGTAAACATTAGCAGTACTATTAAATAGCCAATAGATATCTAAATACTTTTATCTAATTGGTCTATATAATAACTTAATTTGATTCAGTACTTTTTATCCAGTGACTAATATGAAGAGCTCAAATATTATTTACCATCAGGCAACTGTTACTCAACAAAGGCGAAATAAATTAAATAATCATAAATCAGTTGTGCTTTGGTTTACAGGTCTTTCAGGTGCTGGAAAATCAACATTAGCTCATGCTTTAGAGGAAAAGTTATTTCAGATGGGCTGCAGGACTTTTGTATTAGATGGCGATAATATTCGTCATGGATTAAATTCAAATCTTACCTTTAGTGAGATTGATAGAGCTGAAAATATTCGTCGGATTAGTGAGGTTAGTAAGTTAATGTTAGAGGCTGGTCTAATTGTCATGACAGCTTTTATTAGTCCATTTACAGAAGATCGAAATGCAGCAAGAGCATTAATTACAAACAATCATTTTATTGAGATATATTGTAAGGCAAGTTTAGAAACTTGTGAGAAAAGAGATGTTAAAGGCCTTTATAAAAGAGCAAGAGCAGGAGAGATTAAAAATTATACTGGCATAGATTCTCCATATGAAGCACCACTAGGTCCCGAATTAATTATTAATACAGATAAAGAAACATTGGATGAGTCAGTATCTAAACTTCTTAATTATCTTCAAGAAAATATATTAATAAGCTAGTTTCTTGACTAGTCCTAGTATGAGTTTAAGCCTTTTATCAATGGCTTAATATGCTCTTTATATTTTTTCCATTCTTCAGAACTGCCTTGGTACATTTTTTTCCTAACTTGGGCTGCGCTTGCTGTTTTAACTGCACGATTATTAGTATGAAAATTTAAGCAGTTATCATCCCAACTTAGACCACAATATTCTAATATCATCTCAGTCTCATCTTTTTGATTAGTAGTTAATTTTTCATAATTAATATCGTAAATTTTATCTGGGAATAACTCATGCCAAAAATTCATCAGATCTGAATATGATTCATAAAAACTAGCTAAATCATCAAAATTATAAGCCCATCCATTTCCTTTTCCACTAAAGTAATGTTTATAAATTGACCAGCATACTGCTCTTGCATCTCTTTTCAAATGAATAATTTTAGCTTCTGGAAAGGCTTTTAAAATAAAACCAATATATTGAAAATTTAAAGGCCATTTATCAGTAATAATATCCTCATTAATATCATAACTAGAAAGAGATTCTAAGTATTGTTGACGAATAGATAAAAAAGATTTTTCTGTAATGCTGCTTTTCGATTGATTTGATGAATCCATTAATATTGTAGAAGTAATTTCGCTGACTGTACTTAATTCATCTGCACCGTATACTTCAGAATGACTTGAGATGATTTGTTCTACTAATGTCGTGCCTGAACGTGGCATTCCTACAATAAAAATAGGTCGTTTCAAGAATGTATCACCTAATAAATCTTTATTGATATCAGGAAGGCTATGACCAAATATTTCTTTAATTAGTGAATGCTTGGCCTGATGCTCATTGTTAGAATAATTTAATTGCTCTTTACGTAGTCGATTACCCTCATTTAAAAACTTAAATAGTAAATCTTTATTCCCAAGGTCATCGTTCACTTTAGACAAAGCAAAATTTAGAAATATTTGACCAGATTGGTCTAGACCAGCCGAAGATTGAAGTGATTCCATTTCAGAAATTTGAATATCACCTTTAATGTATTTTTTAATAATACTTAAATTAAAGTGAGCTTCAGGAAATCGTGATTCAACAGTAATTGCTCTCTCGTAATGTTTTAAGGCATCATCTTTAAGGCCAATACTTTGACATGAAATTCCTAAATTATTAAATGCTTGAGCATATAAAGGATTAATAGTTACTGCTTTTTTATATTGCTTTATAGCTTCATCAAATTTATTTATTTCTTGAAATGCTGCGCCGAGATTATTATGAGCTTCAGCATATTCTGAACTATATGCAATTGCCCATTCAAAACTCTTTATTGCAGAATCTAAATTCCCACGCTCTAGTGAGATAAGGCCTAAATTATTATGTGCAGAAGGGTATGCATGTTTGCCATTAATTGCCTCTTTATAGCATTCAATTGCATTATCAATTTTATGGATTTTTTGAAATACAACCCCAAGATTAAAATATGCTTCTGCATATTTTGGATTGAGGGCTATTGCTTTTTCAAAGCTGTTGATTGCTAATTCGATTTGACCTAGTTCACTATAACAAGCCCCACTAATGTTAAATAGAAGTGGGTCATTTGGAAAGTTTTTGATTAAAAATTGAGTAGCATATAGCGACTCTTGAAATTTGCCAGAAGAGTATGACTGCATTACTTCGTTTAATTGATTTTGCGACGGATTAATTTTTATTATTTGCTCTAACTTTAGCAACTCTTTCTTTGCCTCTTGGCTTCTTGGATAAGATTTAATAACAGTTAAATAAATTTTTTGAGCCTCATCTATCTGTCCTTTTTTTGCAAGTTTTTTTGCGCGATCTAAAAGTCGTTGAGTTTTTATTGTCATTTTAAGGTCTTATTTATTAGAAGTCAGAATTTTTCAAGTTACTGAGTATACTAAAATATTTTTGTATATTGATACACATCTTTATATTTATTCAACTGAAAGTAATAATAATATTTAAATCTACTTTATTAAATGTTTCATTAATATTTGATGTTTAATTAAAACTTAAATAAAGATTTTGTGAGGAAAGACCTGGTTTAAAATTAAATTTATTAGAGTATAAATGTAAATTAACCTCACCTAATAATTATTCTAATTTATTAGATTTTCAATAGCAATAAAGAAATAATGCATCATATGAAGGGAAATCATAAATGAAAAATAAACAGCCTTCTTTGCCAAAAAATGAAGTTAACTCTGTTTTTGCACTTTATTTAGAAAATAAATTTCAAGACGCCATAGCTAAAATTAAAGACTTAAATGATAAGTATCCTAATGAGCCTTTACTATTTAATCTTATAGGTGCTTGTTACAAAGAACAAGGTCAATTAGAGGGAGCTGCTAAGATGTTTCAAGTAGCAATATCTATTAATCCAAAGTATGCAGAGGCTTACTTCAATCTTGGTGTTGTCCATCAGGCGTTAAACCGTCTCGAGGATGCTGTTGTAAGTTATATGAAAGCTATAGAAATTACTCCAAATTATCCTGAAGCTTATAATAACCTTGGAACCTCACTATATGAACTAGGTCGTCTAAAAAGTTCAATTGAGAGTTTAGAATGGGCTGTTGCATATAAACATGACTTTTCAGAAGCGCACAATAACCTTGGGAGATCTCTAAATAATTATGGGAGGATAGAAGATGCTATAAAGAGCTTTAAGGATGCAATAACTCATAAATCAGATTATGCAAAAGCATATTTTAATCTTGCTTTATCTCTTAAAGATATTGGAGATAAGAATGGTTTTTTAAAAAATATTGAAAAGACTTTGGAAATTAGACCAGAATGGGGCGCTGCTAACTATCATTTAAGCCAAGTTAAAAAATATAAAAAAAATGATCCTGAAGCTGCCAAGATGCACTTATTTCTTGACAGGGGTGATTTGGAAATGACAGATCGAATTAATTTAAACTTTGCTTTAGCCAAGGCTAATGAGGATATGGGAAATCACGATGTGCAGTTTAAACTTTTAGAAGAGGGTAATCAGCTGCGTAAAAAGGAGTTAAATTATTCTATTGAAAGAGATATACAATTATTTTCTAGAATTAAAGAAGCATTTAACCCTATACCCTCTTTTGTAAGAAAGGAAAAATCTAAGGCTAACTCTTTAAAACCTATTTTTATTTTAGGAATGCCTCGCTCTGGCACTTCTTTAGTTCATCAAATTCTTGACAGTCATAATGCAGTATATGGTGCTGGTGAATTAAATAATTTGAATAAATCTGTTTTTCCATTTATAAGAGAAAATAATAATAAAAATGAGAGCAGTTTTTCTTCACAGGATTTATTATCTATTCATGATCAATATTTAGATTCACTTATTGATCTAAATGTTCATGAAAGGATAATTGTAGATAAAATGCCATTAAACTTTCGTTATATTGGTTTTATTTTGACAGCTTTTCCAGATGCAAAAATTTTGCATATGAGAAGAGATCCTATAGCTACTTGCTGGTCAATTTATAAATCTTTTTTTAATGGGAATGCATATTCATTTAACCAAGAAGATTTAGCTCAATATTATCGGCTTTATATTGATCTTATGCGATTTTGGGATAAATTATTTCCTAATAAAATATATAATGTTTGCTATGAGGACCTTACAACTGACCAAGAGATAGAAACTCGAAATTTATTAAAATATTGTGATTTAGAGTGGGATGAGAATTGCTTAAATTTCCATAAGAATAAAACAGCTGTAAAAACAACTAGTTCAATGCAGGTAAGACAAAAGATGTACCAAGGAAGTTCAGAAGTTTGGAAAAAATATGAAAAATATTTGCAGCCTTTAATTAAAGGTCTAAGTTACTAAAAAATATAAATATGTCAATTAAAGAGCCATCACAATTAGAAATCAACTCTATTATTGCTCTTTTTTCTAGTGGCTCTTTTAAAGAGGCATTAGATGAAATTACCATCTTAAAAAAGAATTTTGCTAATGATCCAATTCTATACAACATAACTGGTGCTTGTTACGTAGGTTTAGGGCAGCTAAGTTCTGCTGTGAGAAGTTATAAAAAGGCTATAGAAATTAAGCCAGACTATGCTAAGGCTCATTATAATCTTGGTGGTGCTTTTCAAGAGTTAGGTGAGCTCGAAGAGTCTGTTAAAAGTTATGAAAGTTCAATAAAAATTGATCCAGACTATGCCGAGGCTCATAATAATCTTGGTAATATTTTTAGAGAGCTTGGTAAGTTAAATATGGCAAAGAATAGCTATGAAAATGCCCTAGCTATAAAGCCAAATTATGCTGAGGCTCACTTTAGTCTTTCTATTGTCCTTAAGGATTTTGGCCAGCTTGACCTTATGATTCAACATTTAAAAGAAGTGGTGGCTATAAATCCAGATTTTGCCGAGGCTCATCATAGCATTGGTGTTGGATTAAAAGAGCTAGGTCTTTTAGATGATGCTGTTAAGTCGTATCATAAAGCACTGTTGCTTAAGCCTAATTTTTTAGAGGCACATAATAATCTAGGTAATGCGTTTAAAGAACTTGGCCAACTTGATAATGCGGTTAAATCTTACGAAAGTGCAATTGCCATTAATCCAGATTACCCTTCGATTTACAATAATCTAGGTAATTCATTTAAAGAGTTAGGTCAACTTGATAATGCGGTTAAATCTTATGAAAGTGCAATTGCTATTAATCCAGATTACTCTGATGCCCATAATAATCTTGGAGTAATTTTATATGAGCTTGATAAATTTGATGAGGCAGTCCAGTCTTATCAAAGAGCTTTAATTATTGATCCAGAATATGCGGAGGCACATAATAATCTAGGTGTTTCGCTTAACAAGCTTGGTCAACTTGAAGAAGCAGTCAACTCTTATGCGAAGGCGCTAGTTATTGATCCAAATTATGCTGATTCATATAATAATCTTGGGGTGGTTTTAAAAAAACTAGGTCAATTTAATGATGCTATACATGCTTACGAAAATGCATTAGCTATTAATTCTGACGATGCTGACACTTATAATAATTTAGGAATTGTTCTGGCTGAACTTGAGCGCTCAGACGATGCAATTCAATCTTACAATAAGGCAGTAGCTCTCGACCCAGGTCTCGCTGAAGCGCACAATAATCTTGGAACTGCATTTAGTAAGCTTAATAAATATGAAGATGCAATAAAAGCTTATGAGACTGCATTTGCTGCTAAACCAGATTTAGATTATGTTTTAGGCAATATTTTGAGCGGCAAAATGAATTCTTGTAATTGGTATAATTTACCAAACTTGCTTATTGAAACAAGGAAACAAATTAATCATAATAAAAAAGTTGTTGATCCATTTACCTTGTTTGGACTAATAGATGACCCGGCGCTTACAAGAAAAGCAATAGAATTAAGAGTAAATAGCGACCATCCTAAAAGTCATATTTTGCCTAAATTAAAGCTTTACTCTAAGCATAAAAAAATTCGGATTGGCTATTTTTCCGGAGATTTTAGAGAGCATCCTGTTTCATATTTAACTGCTGAACTTTATGAAATACATAATCGAAGCCAATTTGAAATCTATGCATTTTCTCTCGGTCCAGATACAAAAGATGAAATGAATCTTCGAATTAAAGCAGGTGTGGATCACTTTCATGATGTTCACTTAATGTCTCATAAAGATATAGCACTCCTTGCACGATCTCTTGAGATTGATATTGCAGTTGATTTAGCCGGCTTAACTGCAGAATCTAGAACAGACGTATTTGCTATGTCTGCAGCTCCTATTCAGCTAAGTTATATTGGCTTTCTTGGAACTATGGGTGCTGATTACTATGATTATCTAATTGCAGACCCAATAATGATTCCAAAAAAAAATCAAAAGGATTACTCTGAAAAAATTATCTATCTTCCTAGTTTTCAAGTTAATGATTCAACAGAAATACCTCCTAGGAAAACTTTCACTCGTAAAGATCTTGGACTTCCTGAAAAGGGGTTTGTATTTTGTTGTTTTAATAATACATATAAATTTACCCCTGCTACTTTTGATAGTTGGGCGCGGATACTCGAGCAAGCTGAAGGTAGCGTACTAATTATTTTTGCAAATAATGATTTATCCAAAATAAATCTAGCTAAGGAAATTGTTCTTAGAGGCATTGATTCTAGTAGGCTTATCTTTGGAGATGGTTTAGAAAGATCTGATTACTTAGCAAGGTATCGAGTTGTTGATCTATTTCTAGATACTCATCCTTATAATGCAGGAACAACAGCTAGTGATGCTCTTAGAATGGGGCTTCCGATGATAACTTATATAGGTAAGTCTTATCAAGCGAGAATGGGTGCAAGCATCTTGAATGCTTTAAATCTTCCAGAACTTATTACGATTACTCCAAAAGAGTACGAATCTCTTGCGGTTGACCTTGCAACAAATCCTGATAAATTTAAAATTATTAAAGACAAATTAGTAAGCAACTTGGCTTCAGCGCCACTTTATGACACAAAACTGTTTGTTAAAAATCTTGAGTTTGCATATACAAAGATTTATGAAAGACACAATAAGGGGCTAAAGCCTGATCATATATATGTGGAAGAGTAAATGAAAGATGAAAATAATCAACCTGCTCTTCCTAAGGAAAAAATTGACTCTATTATTGCTCAATACTCAAAAGGTCATTTTCATGAGGTTATAGATACAATCAAAATGTTAAATAAGGAATATCCTAATGTTCCTTTACTTTTCAATATTGTTGGTGCTTGTTATAAAGCGATTGGACAATTAGAGCCTGCTACTCAGATGTTTGAAAATGCGATTTCTATTAAGCCAGACTATGCTGAGGCTCATAAAAATCTTGGTATTGTCCTCAAAGATCTTGGTAGATTTGATGCTGCAATTAAAAGCTTTAAACAATCAATAACTTTAGAGCCAAATCATGTCGATACTCATTACAACCTTGCTGTTACTTTTAAAGCAATGAATCATTTAGATGCTGCAGTTAAAAGTTATGAGAAGGTGGTTTCTATTAAGCCAGATTTTGCTGCTGCCCATAATAACCTTGGTAATGTTTTTAAAGATCTTGAACGGCTTGATGATGCGGTGAAAAGCTACAAAAATGTTATAGCTATTAAGCCAGATTTACCTGAGCCATATAACAATCTTGGTAATGTTTTTAAAGACCTTAATCAGTTAGATGATGCTGTTCAAAGCTATAAAAAGGCAATAGCAATAAAACCAGACTTTGCTGAAGCTCATAATAACCTTGGTAATGCTTTTAAAGATCTTGATCAACTAGATGATGCAGTTCTAAACTATGAAAAAGCAATAAATATTAATCAAAATTTTGCTGAAGCATATTTTAATTTAGGAGTTGTTCTTAAACAGCTTAGGCAATTAGATGATGCAGTTATAGCCTATAAAAATGCATTAAGTATTAAGCCAGACTTTGCTGAAGCTCATAATAACCTTGGTAGTTGCTTTACTGTTCTTGGTCAAACAATCGCAGCAATTAATTGTTATGAAAAGGCGATAAGAATTAAACCAGATTTTGATGAAGCGCATAATTTTCTTGGATTTAATTTTTTTTCACTTGGGAGAATTAAAGAGGCTGCAAAATGTTTTGAGACAGCAATAAGTATCAATCCAGATTATGCTGAGGCTAATGATAATCTTGGACATGTTTTTAAAAAACTTAAGCAACTTGATAAGGCAATGTTATGTTATCAACGAGCATATGAAATTAAACCAAATATGAATTTTATATTAGGCGATATCTTAAATAATAAAATGAACCTTTGTGATTGGGGTGATTTGCCAAATCTTCTAAACGAAGTAAAGAGTAAAATTATTGATGGTGAAAGAGTTGTTGGACCATTTTCTCTATTAGGGTTGATTGATTATCCTGCTCTTCAAAGAAAGGCTTCAGAAACTTTTATTAATTTTTATTATCCTACAAGTCATACTTTGCCTAAATTAGAACTTTATTCCAGACATAAAAAAATTCGGATTGGCTATTTTTCAGCTGACTTTAAAATACACCCAGTTGCAACTCTAACTGCTGAGCTATATGAAATTCATGATCGAAGTCAGTTTGAAATTTATGCATTTTCTTTTGGCCCAGATACGAATGATAAAATGAATCTTCGAATTAAAGCAGGTGTTGATTACTTTCATGATGTTCATTCGATGTCACATAAAGAAATAACCCTCCTTGCAAGATCTCTTGAAATCGACATCGCTATTGACTTGGGCGGTTTTACTGCAAAGTCCAGAACCGACGTATTTGCTATGTCTGCAGCTCCTATTCAACTAGGTTATATTGGATTTCTTGGAACTATGGGGGCTGATTACTATGACTACTTAATTGCAGATCAGATAATGATTCCTAAAAAAAATCAAAAGGATTACTCTGAAAAAATTATCTATCTTCCAAGCTTTCAAGTCAATGATTCTAAAGAGCTACCTCCAAAACTGATTCTTACTCGTAAAGACCTCGGTCTTCCAGAAAAAGGCTTTGTTTTTTGTTGTTTTAATAATACTTATAAATTCACACCGGTTACTTTTGATAGTTGGGCGAGGATTCTCAAGCAGGTTGATGATAGTGTTTTAATTATTTATGCAAATAATGATTCACAAAAAATAAATTTAGTAAAAGAAATAGTTCTTAGAGGCATTGATCCTAGCAGACTTATTTTTGGAGAGCGATTACCAAGACCTGAGTATTTAGCAAGATATCGTGCTGTAGATCTTTTTTTAGACACACACCCTTACAATGCTGGAACCACGGCTAGTGACGCCCTGAGGATGGGGCTTCCAATGATAACTTATATTGGTGAGTCTTATCAAGCTAGAATGGGTGCGAGTATCTTAAATGCCATCAATCTTCCAGAGTTAATTACCACCTCTTCAAAAGAATATGAGTCATTAGCCATTGACCTTGCAACAAACCCAGAAAAATTTAAAATTATTAAAGACAAATTAGCAGGAAACTTGGCTACAGCAATACTTTATGACACAAAACTGTTTGCTAAAAATCTTGAGTTTGCATATACAATTATGTATAAAAGACACCATCAAGGATTAAAGCCTGAACATATATATACTGATTGCTCCAAGTAATTAAAACTAAATGACTAAGCGAAAGTAAGGCATGGCATATAATACTTAATGAACAAGATAAAAATCTAAATCATGTTAATTTGACATTATTATTTTAATTCTATTATGTTAACTTTAGTTACAGGGGTAAATGGTCAATTAGGCAAAACACTAAAAAACTTAGTTGAACTTGAGGGAACGAGTGATAGTTTTATTTTTACTTCTAAAGATCAGTTAGATTTATCCCATCTTGATAACATCCAAGGCTTCATCGAGGCGCAAAAATTTGACTTGATTATTAATTGTGCCGCTTATACTGCTGTAGATATGGCAGAAAATAGTAAAGAGGAGGCAAACTTAATTAATCATTTAGCTGTAAAGAAAATTGCAGAAATAGCACAAGCAAATAATATAAAACTCATACATATCTCAACTGACTTTGTGTTTGATGGTCTAAAGGATGAGCCTTATATTGAGAGTGATTATGCTAAGCCTTTGAATATATATGGAGATACTAAGTTAGCTGGTGAAAATGCAATCCTTTCAATCATGCAGTTTGATGCAACTATTATAAGAACTAGTTGGCTTTATTCAGAGTATGGAAATAATTTTGTTAAAACTATTTTTAAACTTGCTCAAAAAGATTTTGATCTAAATATAGTGTCTGATCAAATAGGAACTCCAACATATGCAAAGGATTTAGGCGTAGCAATCTTAAATATTATAAAAAGTGATAAATTTAATTGGACTGATCAAGAATCAAAAATTTATCACTATTCAAACCAAGGAGAATGCAGTTGGTATGAATTTGCTAAAGAGATTATCAAGATTTCAAATATTAAATGTACTTTAAATCCAATTAAGTCAGAAGATTATCCACAAGTTGCAGAGAGACCAAAACATGTTTTAATGAGTAAGAAAAAAATTTCAAAGGACTTTAATCTAAAGATTAATTTTTGGAAGGATTCACTTGAAAAATTTATAAACTTTATTCCACCCAAATAAAAACTAGTGAATATGGAGATTCTTAAAATTATAATTCCAACTAGAGCAACTGGCTCAAGGCTTGATAGTGCAATTTCAGAAATGTTGCCTGATTATTCTCGCTCAAAAATAACTTCATGGATTAGATCTGGAGATGCTTTAATTAATGACAAAACATTTAAGCCAAAAGACAAAGCTAATGGTGATGAAATTGTTTGTTTAACTTTGAACCAGAAGCAAAGTAACGACTGGATTGCTGAGAAAATTCCCTTAAATGTTGTTTACGAAGATGAGGATATTATTGTAATAAATAAGCAATTCGGGCTTGTCACTCATCCAGGTGCGGGAAATTGGACCGGGACACTGGCAAATGCTCTTCTTTATTATGATCCAGCTTTATCTACTCTTGATAGGGCTGGTATTGTTCATCGGCTAGATAAAAATACTTCAGGTTTAATGGTTATTGCTAGAAATGAAAAGTCACAAAAATATTTGGTTGAGCAGCTCCAAAATCATTCTGTTGATAGGGAATATTCTGCAATAGTGTATGGGCATATGATTGCTGGAGGAACTGTTGATGAGCCAATAGGCCGTGATCCTAAAGATAGGGTTAAGCAGGCTGTTTTAATGAGTGGAAAAGATGCAACAACTCACTACAGAGCAATTGACCGGTTTAAAAGTCACACTCATGTGAAAGCAATTTTAGAAACTGGTCGAACTCATCAAATACGAGTCCACCTTTCACATGTTGGGCATTCTTTGATAGGGGATCCAATGTATGGAGGTCGTGTACGGTTTCCAAAAAAAGCAAGTGAGGAGCTAAAAGATGCCATACTTAATTTTAAAAGGCAGGCGCTTCACTCAAAAAAGTTAACTCTTATTCATCCTATTTCAGGAGAGTCAATGTCATGGAAAGCGCCGCTTCCAGATGATATGCTTAAGCTATTAAGTGTATTAAAAGAATTTGATTCTTGATAGTTTTGATTACTTTAATCAACGAATTTTTTCCAAAAAATGTTAAGTTACTATCTACATCAAGATTTTTAGATGGTGGGTCAAGTAAGCATAATTTTAAAAACTTTAACTTAGCTTTACATGTTAATGATGAGAAGAATAATGTTTTAGCTAACCGCTCTTTACTTTTAAGTTGTTTCAATTTGCCATCTAGTCCTAAATGGATTAATCAGACCCACTCCAGTATTACTGTCGATGCTGATCAAGTATTATCAATAGTAGATGCTGATGCTAGTTTTAGCAAAAAAAATGAGACTATCTGTGGAATCCTTACAGCTGATTGTTTGCCTGTTTTTATAAGTAATAAAGATGGCACAATGGTTGGTGTTGCTCATGCTGGCTGGAGGGGCTTAGTTGATGGAGTTATTGAATCTTTAATTGAGTCTTTTAATTGTGATGGAGAAGACTTAGTAGTTCACTTAGGGCCGGCAATTTCTCAATTAGCTTTTGAAGTAGGAGGTGAGGTTAAATCTCAATATCTTTCTAAAAATAAAAATTTTGAAAATTGCTTTATGTATTTAAATAATAAATATTATCTTGATTTATATGATGCTGCTAGGGTAGTTCTAAAAAGCTTTGGAGTTAACTCTATTAGCGGTGGAGATAGGTGCACTTATAAAGAGTCAGATCAATATTTTTCATTCCGAAGAGATGGTGAGTGCTCAGGTAGGATGGCGCATCTAATATGGATGGAAAAGCCTTAAGGAGTTATTTCTTTTTCTTTACCGTTCTCACTAAATTTCATTGTTCCACTATCTTTTTCAAGTAAGTAATAGTGAAGTGACTTCTGTTTACGCTGTTTTTGTTGAGTGATACATCCACGGACTTCAAAATCATTAGTCAGGCTTATATCTGCATAGGAGGAGTTAAGGCATCTCATTAATTGCTGATTATTTTCGACAATGTACTGACGAAAATAAAGCTCATCATTAAAATCAATAATGACATAAGCTTCATTATGAATCGGCATTCCAGGATCAACAATAATAATGCAATTTTCACTGAATTCAGGCGACATCATATCACCAATATTTTGAAGCGCATATGGCTCTGAGTTTGTTGAGCAGGTGCTTTGAAATAAAGCCTTAGGGTTATCTAATGTTGACATTTAGGACAATAATAAGTTGCTCGTTGATTTTGTACAATTTTTTTAATTCTACCACTGCATCTCTTACATGGCATGTCTTTGCGGTCATAGACAGATAAGATTTGATAAAAATAACCAGCCTCACCATCCACATTAGAAAAGTTATTTAAAGTAGTACCACCATTATTAATTGATTCTGTTAGTACTTTTTTAATACACTTAACAAGAGTCTTGAAGCGCTTCTTTGATGTTTTCCCTGCTTCTCTTTTAGGTGATATACCTGCTAGAAATAAACTTTCTGATGCATAAATATTTCCAACCCCTACAACCACGTGACTATCCATAATAAATGTTTTTATGTTTTTTGTCTTACCAATCGACGAATTGAAGAGTGAATTTTCATCAAACTCATAACTCAAAGGCTCTGGGCCTAGTTTTTTAAGCAGAGAAAGTTGTTCGTCATATTTTTGCCAAAGAATTGAGCCAAATCGACGTGGATCATGAAAACGCATACTCGTTTTATTATCTAATTTGAGTTCAAAATGATGATGTTTTTTTAGAGGCTCAACATCAGGGACAACACTAATTGAACCAGTCATTCCAAGATGCATAACCAGTTGACCATCATTAAAGTCAACTAGTAAATACTTTGCACGTCTTGATATTTTGTGGATAGTTTGGTTTTTTAAAGTATCTATTAGATGTTTAGGAATTTCCCAGCGAAGCTTTTCTTTATAGATGTGAATAGATGTAATTTTTCTATCAACAATTAAAGGCTCTAGGCCCCGTCGGGTGGTTTCAACTTCAGGAAGTTCAGGCATTTTCTACTATTATTTGTCGTTAACTAATGCAATTTTCTTAGTCGCACCAAAGTCTGTTTTACCACTTCCTAATTTAGGAATCTGTTCTACAACTAATACTTTAGCAGGATGATTATGCATGTTAGCCTCCAAGCATGGCTTTTTTCATATTTTTCTGAATTGGATTATCAGAAAGAAATATTCCAAAAAAAGCTTTTTTAAATTCAATTCCAGGAATTGTATCAATATACTTAGAATTTTTTAGAACAGTAGTCCCTGAGCTTGGTAAATAAATAAATTCATAAAAGTCACCAGCTCCAACTTCAATATTAAGGCTGGAATTAAGTTGATTAATCTCTTTACTAATTAGATCAGTATTATTTCCAGTAGATTTTTCCAGCCCCTCATTTAAAGCAGTTTTCATTGCTTCAGGAGTTACTAATGAGGAAATCACATCCATTCGAATTGACATTGGCGCATCATTATTAATTATTTCCTCAGCATTATTGCTGACAGTCTCTAAATAAAGACTACCTTCATAAACTTTCATGAAAAACCTTATTCGAGTTCCATGACCATTAAGTGATAGTTTAACTTCTTGATATTCAATCTTATTTGGCAGGTCAAGAGCAAGTAATGGTGTTATTAAAAATGAACCTAAAAGTAAAATAAGACATGTTATGAGTCTTTTAAAATTAAAAAGCATTGATATATCCCCACTATTTATTGAAAATTGAATACACCTTATTATAAATATAAATTACAAAAAAACATTTAATTAATAACGAACAATTTATAATAATGACTTTTATAACTAAAGGAAGTTATTCTTATGAATCCATTAACCTCTATTAAAGGTACTATTGCGTCAGGCTTTATTTTAGCAATTATTGTCGCATTTTATTTGTCTCCTGAAGGATCATCTTTGATTCAACGTAACCTTAGTGTGTGGCTTCACGCTCTTGCAGGTGTTACTTGGGTTGGACTACTTTATTACTTTAATTTTGTTCAAGTGCCAGCAATGGCAAGCGCTTTAGCTGACGAAGGTGGGCCAGGGCCAGCTGCAATTGGTAAGTATATTGCACCAAGAGCTTTATTATGGTTCCGTATGTCAGCAGCAGTGACATGGTTAACTGGAGCATGGGCTCTTTCATTAGGCTACGGTTTTACTAACGCATTCCTCTTGAAGCCTGGCGCTGAAATGATTGGTCTAGGATCTTGGTTGGGAACTATTATGCTATTTAATGTATGGGTCCTAATTTGGCCAAATCAGAAAAAAATTCTTGGTATGGTTGAGGCTAGTGCTGAAGAGATAGCTAAAGCGAAATTTACTGCTGCTATGGCTTCTCGTACTAATGTTGTTTTATCAGTTCCAATGCTTCTTTGTATGATTGGTGCTGGCCATGGTGGGTATTTGTTTTAAGTAGCCAAGGTTAAGTTTTAAAACCGGGCTCGCCCGGTTTTTTATTGCATGAGTGAAAAAAAACAACAAAAAAGCAAAAAAGATACATTAAGACATATAATTAAAATAATATCAACAATATAATGGCTTATCACAAGTAAAAAAAAGTTTGAAAGTCTGCTACAGAGAGTTTAAAGCTAATATAAGTATAAATTGTTGAAAAAAAACAACTAAATGTATTATTTTTACAAATAGTTGTTGACATTGCTATAGGAAGTGGTTATTATTGTTGTATTGTTATTCGTAAGGGTAGCAAAAGCCGCTAAGAAAAACCTTAGCAAATTAACTATTCTAAATGGAGAATAAAATGAAAAAACTAATCGCATTATTCGCAGTATCTGCAGTAGCTTCTACTTCAGCTGTTGCTGGTATCGCACTAAGTGGAACTTCATCAGTATCTTATGATGATAATGGTTCTGCTGCTTCTGGAACTTCTTATGACGCTGACTTAACTATTACTGGTACTGCTGGCGCAACTACATTTACTCAATCAATGGATATTGATGCTGGAATCGCAGTAACTGCTTCTACATTATCAACTTCTATTGGTCCTTTGACTGTTTCTGCTGACATGCACAACGAAGATGATTCAGCTACTGTAACAACTACTGGTGGTCTAATTGCTGACAGTGGTGACAACAGAAGTGTAACAGTAAGTTTAGATGCTCCAATCGGTGATGCTACAATTGGTTTAGATAACTCTGGTGACGTAACTGTTTCAGGTACTTTCTCAGGTGTTACTCTTTCTCATACTGTTAAGAACGGTGCTGACAAAACTGTTGGTTCTGCAAGTATTGCTGGTATGGATGTTAGCTTAACTAATGATGCTGGTTCTTCAACTTGGACTATCGGTACAACAGTTGCTGGTACTAAAGTCACAGTTGGTAGTGATAAGTCTGTATCTGCAGTCTTTGGTGTAACTGGAAACACAGTTACAGTTAAGCACGTTGCTGAGCGTGCATCTGCACTTTCAACAACTGCTACTAAGCATGCTACTTCACAAAAAGATGCTTATACTACAATTGCAATCGCGCGTGACCTGACTTCAGGTGCTGCGTTAGCTGCAACGTATAACACTTTTGATAGTTCACTTACACTTAAGGCTTCTGTTGCATTCTAAATTTATTTAGATGTAATAGTTAACTTAGGAATAAGTTAGTGTTAAAACCCAGGGCTTGCTCTGGGTTTTTTTATGCCTAATAGAAAGTAAAGTTAATTAAAAATGATTAAAATATATAGATACAACATTTAATAATGACTAATGAAAATAATTTTACCTGATCGTGCGCTTTTAAAAATTTCAGGAAGTGATTCTGAGTCTTTTTTACAAAATCAGCTTAGTAATGATATTACGAAGCTTGATAAATCAAGCGCCCAGTTAAATGCTTATTGCCAGCATCAGGGTAAAATTATTTCACTTTTTTGGGTAATGCGCTATAAGGGAGATTTTCTTCTTTCCTTTCCATTAGATCTAATTGAAAAAATACAATCTCGACTTCGTATGTTTGTAATCATGTCAGATGTTGTTATTAAAGATGTATCAAAAGATTTGTTGCAAATCGGTTTAGTTCATGAAACTCATGAAGATGGATTTGTTATTAATGGCCAGTTGTCAGTTTTAATAGAAAAATATAATGATGAGGTTGTAACTGATTCCAATTCAATTGTTTTATGGTATAAAGCATGCATTGATTCCCATCTCCCAGAAATATTTTCAGTAACTAGTGAAAAGTTAGTGCCACAGATGCTTAATTTAGATATTAATGAGTTTGGTGTTAATTTTTCAAAGGGTTGTTATCCTGGTCAGGAAGTTGTTGCGAGGCTTCATTACCTGGGCTCAGCAAAACGTCGTCTTTTTGCCTTTGAACTAGACTCTGATGCAAATGTTGGTGATTCTCTTTACTGCGCCTCTTCAAAATCTGCAAAAGCTCGAGGGGCTAGATATAAATCGAGCGGAATGGTAGTATTTAAGTTAAAATATAATTCGAATTTTTACTGCTTAGCTACTCTTGATGTTGAGATTCAAGATGAAAAAATAACCCTTAATAATGAACAAGGTCCACTACTAAAAAAAATAAATAATGAATAAAATTTTACTAATAATGCTTGGTTTAATCCCAAGTTTAACTTTTGCTTCAACGGATGCTGCAAACCTTGATTTAACTAGCCACTGGTCTGGTTATCTTGCTGTTACGTTATTTGTTATAGCGTATGCCTTTGTGATGATTGAAGAGTTCACGCACTTTCGTAAATCCAAGCCAGTTATTTTGGTAGCTGGATTAATATGGGGAATTATTGGCTGGGTGTATGCCTCCAAAGGGATACCACACGCAGCAGAAGCAGCTCTAAGGCATAATTTTTTGGAGTATGCGGAGCTATTCCTTTTTCTACTAGTTGCAATGACCTACATTGAAGCGATGCGTGAGCGCCTCGTTTTCGAGAAATTGAAGGTATATCTTATATCAAAAGGATTTAGTTATAGACAGCTATTCTGGCTGACAGGATTTATAGCATTCTTTATGTCACCTATCGCTGACAATCTTACTACAGCTCTTGTAATGGGAGCAGTTGTATTAGCCGTTGGTGCTGGGAATGCAAAGTTTATTTCGGTTGCGTTTGTGAATATCGTTGTTGCTGCTAATGCTGGCGGCGCGTTTAGTCCGTTTGGAGATATTACTACGCTCATGGTCTGGCAGAAAGGTCTGGTTGACTTCCAGCAGTTCTTTGTCTTATTCTTTCCATCACTGGTTAATTTTCTTATACCCGCTGCGATCATGCACTTTGCAATTAAAAATGAGAAGCCAGAGGTTGTAGATGAAGTGGTTGATATTAAGAGTGGCGGCATCTTAATTACATTTATGTTTCTACTAACAATTGCTACAGCGGTCAGTTTTCATAACTTCCTGCATCTCCCACCTGCTATGGGAATGATGACAGGACTTGGATACCTTATGGTAGTGGGCTACTTTGTTAAAGTTAGGCATAACTCGAATGATCCAATTTCAGAGAGGTTTGATGTATTTAGAAAGGTCTCTAGGGCAGAGTGGGATACGCTACTATTTTTCTTTGGTGTTATTGTTAGTGTTGGTGGTTTAGGCTTTATGGGTTACCTAGCATTAGTTTCTGAGGCAATGTATGTTCAGTTGGGAGCTACCTATGCGAATGTTTTAGTAGGTATCCTTTCTGCCATTGTTGATAACATTCCAGTAATGTTTGCAGTACTTACAATGACGCCAGACATGTCTCTAGGCCAGTGGTTATTAG